>Ga0163154_10000189_pt1 | contig 93235 bp, 80 predicted proteins | sample OliLakLV19MP9P1_FD_148649 | JGI IMG/M metagenome (GOLD analysis project Ga0163154, IMG submission 148649) | Freshwater microbial mat bacterial communities from Lake Vanda, McMurdo Dry Valleys, Antarctica - Oligotrophic Lake LV.19.MP9.P1 | ecosystem: Environmental > Aquatic > Freshwater > Lake >... | reverse complement strand
GAGAAGAACGCTTCGGTTAGAGGGTCGATCAGCACCGATAGGGCGACGCCCGTCACAACGCGATCCGCTTGTTCGCCGTAGAACATCGCTTCGAGCGTGGCGCTGTTGCGCTCCATCAACGCCAACACGGCTTCATCCGTCAGCGCGATGCCGAGTTCCGCTTGGACGGGGTTGCCGTCGACGTCGGTCACCGTTACATCGAACGACACGGAGTCGCGCGGCGCGGCTTGTTCAACCGATGGCACGGCGATGATGTTGAGGCGCGCCCGCACGGGTTCGACCGGCAGTTCGATTGAACCGACTGCATAATCGGGATACCTGAACGCTTGCCACATCCCGCGCACCAGCACGACATTGACGAACACGTTGGGCGCATCGGCGTCGGTCAGCGGCACGTCGTAGACGATACTGCCGCCCTCGAACGTGACGACTTCCGCGCGCATGATGTCAGCGCGTTCCACTGTGATCAGCGCCGAGACGGGGATCGGCAGGTCGCTGAACGGATTGGCAATGATGATCGAAGCCGTGTCGCCCGGCTGATATTGTTCCTGATCGGGCAGCAGCGTGACTCTGTTCGCGCTGCCGTATCGGCTGCCAAAAACGGTGTTCGCGTCCGGCGCGTAGACCGAGTTCGAGGCGCTGTTCTCGCGTCCGTCTGCGTCGGTCACAATGGCGCGCAGCAGGAAAGTGCCAGCGGTGGGCGGCGTGAAAGCGTAGCTTGCGCGCCCCGATCCATCGCTTGTGATGCGCTGTGTCCCCAGTTGGATGAAGGATTGCGCCCACGAATAATCCCCGAACGTCGAGCCGCTTGGCGTGCGCTCCCACCGGACTTCATACGTCTCGACCATGATCGGGGTGTTCGGGAGTGCGGCGCTGTCCGGCGTGACCGTGATCAGGTCGATGATATTGGGCTGTCCGGGCGTGATGAAGCTGTTCGCTGTTCCGATGCCGACATACGCGGCGGCTGGATGTGCGATCAACGTGGCTTGATCGCTGATCGTCTGTCCGCTGGCGTCAATCACATCGGCTGCGAGGGTGATCAGCATCGGCGTGGCGGCTTCAGTGGGCGCGACGGTGCTATCGAGCGCGAACAGCAACTGTCCGTCCGCGTTGGTCGTCGCTGTCAAGCCTTCATACGAGGTGGTATCGTTCAGCAGCGATTCGTTGTAGAAATAGCCGTTGTTCTGCTCACGTCTGTAATCGTCGCTGAAGCTGTAGCGCCCTTCGCCCGCGTACATAAACGTGGTCGGGTCGCCATACGCGCGATAGGTGACATTCGCGCCGCCGACGGCACCGCCCGCGTACAGGCGCGTGTTTACCAGCGCCGAGAGCGCGTCGCCTTGAATGATCGAATCGCGTTCTGGCGCGACTTCGACGGTGAATTCTGGCACACGGAACTCTGCAACGTTGAAAATGATCGATGAACTGCGCAGTGTGTCATAGCGAGATGAGATATAACCGAATTCATACGCATTGCCATCGCCGAAATCTGCGAGGATCACGATATCGCCCAACGGCGCGTCGTCAGGGATCACAAATTCGTCGCTGTACGTGCCGAATTCCGTCACATCGAGCGCACCCTCGAAATAGACGCGCTCGCCATAGTTCTCTTTGATCGTGATGTTGACTTGCGCGATATCCGGCACGCTGTAATCCATGTCGCGTCGATTACGCAGCACGCCGCGAAAGTAGACCGTCTCGCCGGGACGATAGACCGGACGATCTGTGTATAGATAGCCGCGCTCGGTTGGCAAGCTGGTTTCAATGTTGCTGTACCAAGCCCCATAATCAGCCGCGCTCGATGCTGTAATCACAACGCGCGCGTCGGGGATGTTCTCTTGAGCCTGTTGATAACTGCCCGGCAGCCCTTCCACGACCAGATCGACGGGCGCACGGAATAAGCCGTCGGCGTCCGTCATCCCCGTGGCGATGTTGTCGCCTTCACGGTACACGTCAATCGTGGCGTTCGCTAGTGGCGCGCCGCTTTCCATGTCCGTCGCCCAGATCAGCGTTTCGTCCGCCGAACGCACAACGGTCAAGTTGGTATCGCTGACCGCCAGCGCGAACTGCACAAACGATGCGCCGTTCATCATGCGCGAAACGATGGGCAGATTGACCGTGACCCAGTACAAGCCTGGCTCAAGCTGTCCGCCCGCTTCGGAGACGAGATTGACATCGAAGAAGGTGACTTCGAGTGCTTGCGTGTTGAACGATTGCGTCCACGTCCGCACGGTGTTTGCTTCCGAGACCCATGGCGGCATTTCGCCCGTGAAGACGTAACCCGCCAAGAATGATCCATCCAAATTGAAATCGGAGAACGTGATCTGGCTAATTTCGTCCGGCGGCATCCGATACAGCTCGAAGTCGATATCCATGTTATCCATGATGCGCATGGCGAAGCTGGTATTCTCGCGGTATGCGCCCGTCACATTGAAGTTGCCCGCAATGATCGGGTAGGCGTCCGGCTGCGGTGGGAGCGTGGTGAAGCTGAACGCGAAATCTTCGCGCGTTGGGTTGCCATACACATCTTCGACGCCCGCCGCGATGGTGATGGTGTAGGTGGTGTCCTCTTGCAGCGGGAATCGGAGGTTGACCTGCTGCGGCGCATAATCGTAGATTTCTGGCGTCCACTCCGGCGGTTCGGGGTCGATGGTGATGCGATCCCGCAGCGTTTCGCGGTTGATCGGCGCATTGAAATCGATGCTCACGCCGTAGCCGCGATAGTAGGTATCGACTTGATCGCCGTCCGTCGGCAGGGTTTGCAAGACAGCAGGGTAGGGAACCGTGATGAACGTCGCCGCAATCTCGTTCGGTGTCTGTCCTTCGCCATTTGCACTTAAAATGCCTAGTGCCAATCTAACGGTGTAGGGTGTCTCGATTGCCAAGCGCGCATCGGGCGTGAACGTCAGCACCGAGTCGTTTTCGCTCCATGCGAACGAGCCGATGACGGGTTCGCCAGTTAATGTGTTGACCAACGTAAACGCGGCTTCGGCGGCGGCGGTATCCACGCCCTGATTGAACGTGACGATGATTGGCGCATCGAGCGGGATGCCCGTCGCTTCGCTCAGCGGTTCGATGTTGGTGATGGCGGGTTCGGGGGTGCGGAACGTCCAGAAGAAATCTTCGGGCGTCTGTGCGCCATCAACTGCTGTGAAGCCGCTTTCGACGCTGGCAGTATACGTTGTGCTGCCCTGCAAGCGTTCGGATGGCGTGAATACGTACAGTGACGTGTTGATCCATTCGCCCGCGCCCGCAATCCGTGGATCGAAGGTCACTGGCGACGGGAGCGCCGCCATTTGTTCGGTCGTCCCCAATGGCACGACTGGACGGTCAAAGGCGACGACGATATCGCTGGTCGTGTCGATATCGGATGCGCCCGCTTCTGGAATCGTGCTGGCGACCAACAGCGGATCGAGAGTTTCTTGCGCCCATGTGCGCGGCGTCACGCCGGACAGTCCGACGGACAGCGCAACCATGAGCGCGATGAAGAACGCGAAACGTGATTTTCCCACGCTGCACCTCAGTGAAAAGAATTGAAATATCAATCGAAATTATAGCAGGGATCGGTTGAAGGAGCAGACTACAAGCGGTTCAAATGCCGCTGTTCGCCTGACGTTATTGCGCCGCGAATCGGGCGGCTGCCCTACCAGCGACATAACCGCTTGCCCACGCCCACTGAAAATTGTAGCCGCCGATGCGCCCGTCCACATCGCACAGTTCCCCGCACAGATATAAGCCGGGACACGCGCGCGATTCCATCGTTTCCAAGTGGAGTTCCGTCAGCGGCACGCCGCCCGCCGTGACTTCGGCGTAGGTGAAACCGCGATCTCCGGTGATGGGGAGCGGATACGCCGTCAGCGCGCGTACAAACGCCTTGCGCGTGTCGCGCGGGAGTTGATCGGCGGGTATTCCCGGCTCGACGTTGACGGAGGCACAAAGCAGCCGTAGCAAGCGATCTGGCAGCGCGCCGCTGAATATCCGCGTCAATGGGGTGCGTCCGGCGCGCAGCACACGCGCTTCGAGCGCGTCGGACGTCTCGTCAGGCAGCCAGTTCGCGTACACTTCGCAGGTCGGATCGTCCATGCGCGCGGCGAGATAGTAACGGCTGATATCGAGTGCGACGGGACCCGAAATGCCGAAATGTGTACACAGCATCGATCCCGTAAATGATGTGAGCGGCTTGCCCGTGCTATTTTTCACGTCCAATGTGACAATGGTCGCAATGCCGCTCAAAGCGCACAGCGGATGATCGCGCGGGAGGGTCAGCGGGACGAGCGCCGGGAATACGCGCCGCGTGATCGTATGTCCGAGCGCGCGCGCGAGGGCATAACCGCCGCCATCCGAGCCGGATTTCGGCAAGCTGCGTCCGCCGGTCGCTAGGATGATGTGATGCGCAGTCAGCGTCCCCCAATCACCCGTCATGCAGAACGCATCGGCGTCGCGCTGGATCGCCTCGACGCGGCACGGATGCTGCAACGACACATTCGCCGCGCGCGCGGCGTGCAACAGGGCATCCAAGACCGTATGCGCATCGTCGCTGACGGGGAACAGCTTGCCCGTATCCTCGCGCTTGAGTTCGACGCCCAGTTCGCGGAAGAAGGCGAGGGTTTGCGGTACATCGAAGCGGCGCAAGACTTTCTTGATCGCGTTGCGCGATGATCCCGCATACATCGACTCGTCGACCGCATCGTGCGTCACATTGCAGCGTCCGCCGCCCGCGACCAAGATTTTCGCGCCCAATTTTCGCGCGCCGTCCAACGCGACGATCCGCGCGTTCGGGTTGGCGCGTCCGGCGCAGATCGCCGCCATCAAGCCCGCCGCGCCCGCGCCGACAATGGCGATATCAGCGTCGGTCATTCAGGGACAGCGATGGGGTGCGTTTGGGCGTAGGCGATCAGCTCGTCCGGCGTGAAGCGCGCCTTGAACGTGAACGCGAACGGCGTTGCGCCGTGTTCCTGCATGTAAGCGAGGCGCGTTTTCGCGTCTTGCGGGATTGGGAGCGTGCCAGCCGGAAGCCACCACAGCGCCATGTGCGGCGTGTCCATCTTCTCGAACCAATCGGCGCGACGACGGTACACGTCGATATGTTGGCTGCGATAGGTGTACTCAAACAGCGCGTCAATCGACTCCCAGACCGACATATTGATGATCAGCCTGTCACTCTCGAACACACGGAACGCTGTCGCATTGTCTTGGTCGCTCTTCAGCCGCCAAACGAAGCCCGATGCCGCGTCCGCGTGGGCGTTGATTTCTGCCAAGCTCGCCACGAAATCCGCCATGATGGGCGTATCCAGCGGCGCGCGCATCGCCGCGATGTTGATCTGTGCCAAATGATATTCGCTCATCCTCGCCCCCTGTAATGTGTTTGGTCGGGGCATGGTGTGCTATGCCCACAATCTATTTTAATACATGGGGATTGGATGCGCTTCAGTCCATTGTTCCACCGCCTGCTCAATCTGCTCCCACGAATCCACGACGAACAGCGTATCGTGATATTCGTGCGGACTCTGTTCATAAATCTCGAAGGCATCGAGCGTGAACGGCACGATTTCGACCTCACCGTTGAACACGCGCTGCATTTCCGCATAGGACGACATCAGTCCCGCGCCCAGCGCTTTTAATTCGCCATCTTCGCGGATCAAGCCGAACTCGACGGTGTACCACCACAAGTTACCGAGCGAATGGCGCTGCTGCTGTGTGTAATCGACGGCGTGCAGGGCGAAGCGCTGGATGAAGTCGGCGTAGCGCGGAATCGCCATGAACGGCAGATGTCCGAAAGCATCATGAAAAATGTCGGGCAGCGGCGTATAGTCGAGGTCGGCACGATCCCGAATGTATTCCGTGATCAGAAATTCACGCCGCGCCAGCGCCTCGAACCAATCTTGTCCATTGGTATACTGCACATCCGTGCTGACCAACTGCCACCCATTGATCCGCTTAAATGCCTCGTTCATGGCGGCGAAATCGGGAACGCGATCTGCCGTTAAGCCAATTTGCTCAAAACCTTCATGATACCAGCGTGTGCTGTGCCGCATGACGTCAGCATATTGACGCTGATACAATGCGCGCCACGTCGCATCGTCGTCGGCGCTGAAATGATGAAACGGTCTGCTCCCAATCATGCTTTACTCTCCATTTCCTTCGAGCCAAGACGCCATATAGTCCGGCTTTTCTAATGCCAATCCATCAACGGTCAAATTCAGTGAATTGAACGTATCGACCATGACCGCGTATTCTTCCGTCTGCTTCGCGCCAATCGATTTCTCGGTCGCGCCCGGCTGGGGCCCGTGTGGTAATCCGCTCGGATGCAGCGTGATATCGCAGCGGTCGATGCCCTTGCGCGACATGAAATTGCCTTCGGCGTAGTAGATCACCTCGTCCGAATTGACATTCGAGTGATTGTACGGCGCGGGGATCGCCAGCGGGTGATAGTCGAACAGGCGCGGCACGAACGAACAGATGACGAAATTGTTGCCCTCGAACGTCTGATGGGCGGGCGGTGGCTGATGGACGCGCCCGGTGATCGGCTCGAAGTCGCGGATGTTGAACACCCACGGATATAGATAGCCGTCCCAGCCAACAACATCGAGCGGATGATGATCCAAAATGTGCGCGGTCAGGCGGTCACGTGCTTTTACACGGACTTCAAATTCGCCGCGTTCGGTGTACGTCTCCAACGTGGTCGGGACACGGATATCGCGTTCGCAGTAGGGCGCATGTTCGAGCAACTGCCCATATTTGTTGCGATAGCGTTTCGGCGGCTCAATCTGCGACGGCGCTTCGATCACGAAAAAGCGTGCATCGGGCGTTGTCAATTCCATTTGCCACGTCACACCGTAGGGGATCACAATGTAATCGCCCGGCTCGAACGCCAACGCGCCGAACTGTGTATGCAGCCTCCCGTTGCCCTCGTGGACGTACCAAACTTCATACGCTTGCGCGTTGCGATACCAATACGCCATATTTTCAGTGGGGCGGCTGACGCTTAGTGTCACATCGCGGTTGCCCATCAGCGTTCGCCGTGCCGCCAGCGCATTACCGCTGGATGGCGCATCCGCTGTGTGCAAAGCGCGATGCCGCAGCGCGCCGAAATCGACATATTCCGGCGTCACCGCGCCGCAATCTTGGACGCGCAGCACGCGCGGCGGCAAAAAATGATGATATAAAATTGACTGCACGCCAGAGAAGCCGTCCAAGCCCATGACTTCTTCGCGGTACAGCCCGCCGTCCGGCTTGCGAAACTGTGTATGCCGCTTGTGCGGGATATCGCCCAATTTGTGATAGAACGTCATTTTTCAACGATCCTTTTCTGTCCAACGAGATTGCGCAGCACGCCAAGTCGTTCGATCTCCAACTCCACTTCATCACCCGGCTGCAACCACGCGCCCGCGCCCTGTGTGAGTTCGAGCAGACAGCCGCCGCCCACTGTTCCTGACCCGATCACATCGCCGGGAACGAGCATCACATCTTCTGATGCCCGTGCGATCATGTCCCCGAATGACCAATGCAGATCGCGCCAGTTTCCGCGCGAGCGTTCTTGTCCGTTGATGCGCGCGATCATCGTCAGATCGTAGACGCCGGGACGCCCAGTATGGCGATCCGCGAGTTCGTCGGGCGTTGTCAGCGTATTCAACAGCGACGTAGCAAAATCTTTGCCCTTCGCGGGTCCCAAGCCGACCGTCATTTCGCGCCGCTGCACATCGCGCGCTGACCAATCGTTGAGGATCGTGTAGCCCAAAATATGCGCTTCGGCGTCTGCCGCCGCAATATTCATGCCCGGCGTACCGATCACACACGCGACTTCGAGTTCGTAATCGAGCGCGTCGGTATAAGCCGGGTAGGGCATCGTGTCGCCGTCCCCGAAGATCGACCCGATGTGCGAGTAGTAAAACACGGGGAACTGATACCATTCATCTGGCACGCGCCGTCCGCGAATGGCGTTTCCGGCGATCACATGTGCCTCGAAGGCGTAGAAGTCGCGCAAGCTGGTTGGTGTGGGCATTATTATTTTGGACATGTGAGTCAGTTTGAACCGCCAAGCCGCCAAGCGCGCCAAGAAACATCTTTCTGTGCGTTCTTGGCGTCTTGGCGGTTCAAATTCCTTATAGGTTGCCCCGTCGGTCTTGTTCCATCTCCAACGCCTCAAACAGCGCCTTGAAATTACCCTTGCCAAAGCCCTGACTGCCATGGCGCTCGATAATCTCCACGAACACAGTTGGGCGGTCTTGCAGCCCCCGTGAGAAGATTTGCAGCAGGTAGCCTTCGTCGTCCCGATCCACCAGAATGCCCAGTTCGCGGATTTGATCCAGCGGTTCTTTGACGATATCCCCAACGCGCGCTGGCAGCGCCTCGTAGTAGGCATCTGGCACGCGCAAAAATTCGATGCCGTTCGCCTTCAGGTCGCGCACGGTGGAGATGATATCGCCGCTCATCATGGCGATGTGCTGAACGCCCGGCGTCAGATAGTAGTCAAGATATTCTTCGATTTGGCTCTTACGCTTGCCGTCGGCGGGTTCGTTGATTGGCAGCTTGATCCGCCCCGTGCCATTCTGCATAACCTTCGACATGAGCGCGGAATACTCCGTGCTGATGTCCTGATCGTCGAAGTGGAGCAGTTGGCGGAAACCCAGCACTTCATGATAGAAGCGTACCCACTGATTCATTTTGCCCAATTGGACGTTGCCGACGACATGATCGACGGCAGCGATTCCGGCACTTGTGTAGGGGAGATCGAGCGGTTTGTAGCTCGGTGCGAACACGCCTGTATAGTCGGAGCGGTCAACGAACACATGGAGCGTCTCGCCATAGGTGCGGATCGCGGCGGTGCGATAAATGCCATATTCGTCGGCTTCTTCGCGCGGACTCCACATGCCGATTGCGCCGCGTGCCGTCGTCTCGTGGTAGGCGCGCTCGACATCATCGACGGTTAGCGCGATAGTCTTCACGCCGTCGCCGTGTAATAGATGATGCGCGGCGATTTCGTGCGTCGGTGTGTAGGACGACGAGACGACAATGCGAATTTGCCCGGATTGCAGCACATACGATGCGAATTGACGATTGCCCGTCTCCAAGCCGGAATAGCCGATGGGTTTGAAGCCAAAGCCCTTCCACCAGTAATACATCGCTTGTTTGGCGTTGCCGACGTAAAAATGCAGGTGATCGACATTCTTGATCTGGAAAAAGTCGGCTTCTTCAGTGATCTGCCGAGCGTGCGGCGCGGTATCTAACATGAAAAGTTATCCTTTCAAGCAGGTTTGGCAGCGCCAAATCCTTATGGTTCATCTAACGATAAAGCGGTCGTATGTTTGACTTCGGTCAAGACGATGCTGGTAGAGACGCGCGCAATGCCCGGTAGGGGCGTGAGCTTCTCCATCAGCCATTGTTCAAGATGCTTGCGGCTGCGAACGGCGACCTTCAGCAGATAATCGAACTCGCCGGTGATGAAATGACATTCCAGCACTTCGGACATGTCGCGCACCGCATCCCGAAATGCGATGACGCGGCTCATCTCGTGCGATTGCAGCACGACGCTGATCAGGCACACGATGTCATAGCCGACTTTCTCGTGATCGAGCAGCGCGACGTACCGTCGAATGATGCCCAGTTCCTCCAAGCGGCGGATGCGCGCGTGGACAGCGGGCGGGGACAGCGCGATCCGGCGCGCGAGTTCAGCATTGCTGATGGAACTGTCTTGTTGAAGCTGTGCCAAGATCAGTTTGTCAATTTCATCGATGCGTTCCATGTGAATAATCTTTCATAGAATAGCTTTCAAGTCAATCACTATTCACCATTATGGCAAAAATGCCGAAGAATATACAGCTAAAGCCAGATGAGAAGATAGAATCTCGATCTGAAATCGATTGCGTCCGGTGTTCGCGGTGAAGAATGGAAAATCGCGTGCGATGAGACTATGCTTATCCGCAATTTCGTAGGGAAATGAGGCTTAAATTGAAATCCGTATCGCTCATCATCTTGATTTTGCTCGTTTGCATCGGCGGGGTGTCCGCTCAAGAAGCCACCCCTGATCCGGCTCAACCGCCCACCCAAGCGGTTGAACTGCTCGTCCCACAGATGCCCGGTTATCCGCACGATGCAACGGCATATACGCAAGGCTTGCTATTGCATGAGGGTCAACTGTACGAAAGCGCGGGACAGTACGGCGAATCGAGCTTGCGCCGCGTTGAGATCACGACGGGCGAGGTTTTACAGCGGTTCGATCTGACGCGCGCCAATCTCGAAGCCGCCGGTTGGCTCGATGACGTCGAGGCGGCATGTACGCTGACTCTGGTTGATCCGGCGAACGCGAACAGTGGCGAAATCTTCGCGGAGGGGTTGGCGCTGGTCGATGATCGGCTGATTCAACTGTCATGGAAAGAAGAATGTGCGCTCGTTTATGATCGTGCCACGTTTGAGATTGTCGATGTGATCCGCTATGACGATACACCCGATATGGTCGATGAGGGGTGGGGGTTGTGTTACGACGGCGACGTGTTGTATATGAGCGATGGCAGCGCGACGCTGACTGTCCGCGACGCGCAGACGTTCGCGCGCTTGAACACGATTCCGGTGATCTATAATGGCGAACCGCTGAATAACTTAAACGAGTTGGAATGCGTTGGCGACGTAATTTACGCCAATGTTTATCGCACGCCGTTCATCGTTCGCATCGACAAGGCGGCGGGCGTGGTGAATGGCATCATCAGCGTGACCAACATGCTCACGCGCGCTGAACAGGTCGGCATCGACGTTCTGAACGGAATCGCGCACATTCCCGACACGGATCGCTTTCTGATCACGGGCAAATACTGGTCGCGCTTGTTTGAAGTGCGCTTCGTAACGGTCACACAGCAGCCGTTCTAAAGCCTCAGGCGAAAGTAGGGGCGTGCCGCTGGCGCGCCCAATCAACAAAGGATTCCTCTACCTCAGTCGGTGTCGCTCTGCGCTCCATCGTCATGCGCGATGCTGCCGGCAATCCCCCAGCGTCCGCCTTCCGCGCGGCTGATCGACAAGCTGGCTTGATACAATTCGGTCGCCTTAGCAACTTGATCGAGGTCAAACGCCACGTCGCCTAAACTGTGCAGCGCCGCCGCGATAGTGGTTGGATCGCTGATTGCTCGTGCGAGTTCTAACGCGCGCTGATAGGCGGTCTCTGCACCTGCATAATCTTCGAGCGTGTGGGCGATGTCGCCTAACCGTTGATGGGCGCGGATTGTCCCGGCGGCGTCGTTCAACGTCTCGACCGTGTGCAAATTGCTCTCGTACAGTTGACGTGCTTGATCGTAGTGTCCGAGTCCGAGATGCGCCTCGGCTTCGAGTCTCCAAATATCCGCCAGCGTCGCTGGATCGCCACCGAGACTGACCGCCATCTGCCGCGCGGAGCCGAAGGCGCTCAAGGCTTCTTGATAGACGCCGCCGCGCAGCAGTCCCTCACCAGCAATGAGAGTGTAGTACAAGCTCTTGCCAATTTCGCCTGCGCCGTTCCAGTGATATGCGAGCGCGGCGGCGTGTTCCGCGTCAACGGGATACAGTGTCTCCAAGCCGATAGCGACGGCGCGCGCCAACTGGGCGCGTCCAGCGTCGGGGACGGGATCGAGGATGCTGTCACGCAGCTTGTCATGGGCGAAACGCCAATCGCCGTCATACGTCTCCAACACCGCGGCGTTGGCGCACGTCGCCAGCCAGCGTTCGAGATCGGGGGCTGTATCGACGTTGAGGTTCATTGCCAACAGGCGCATTAATTTCATGTCGAGTTCGCGTCCGGCGACAGCGGCGAGGCGCAAGAGCGGCTTGGCGTCGTCGGGGACGCGGTTGAGGCGACGCTGAATGACTTGTTTGACGCCGCCAGCGAAGATGTGTGCGGGGAGCGTGACCAGCCCGATCTGATCCATCTGTCCGGCTTCATCGGCTAAAGCGCGGATCACTTCGGTAAGGAAAAAGACGTTGCCTTCGGTCTCACGCTGCAAAAGGTTGATCACACTCTGCCGCCGTCCCGGTTCGCCCAAGATGGCTTCGCTCAACGTAGCGATATCATTGTCACCCAATCGCTGCAACTTGAGCAACTGCATGTCCGGCAGCAGCGCGGGCAGCGAGGGATATTCGTCGTCGCGGTAGCTGGCGAGAAGCAGAATGGGTATCTCTTTGGCGAGCGCGACGAGCGGACGCAAGAGCGCCAGCGTATCGCTCCCCGCCCAATGCAAATCTTCGAGGATGATCAGGAGCGGCTGATCGACGCGCATCAACAGCGACGGCAGCAGCTTGAGCAGGCGCCCGCGCAGGGATTTCGCATCGCGCGACGCGCTCGGCAGTGCGCGTCCGAGCATTTCTGCGATATCGGGGACGACGAGACGCAGCGCCAGCAGTTCATCGTCTGTTAGTTCGACCAACAGACCGAGCCAACGCATGGGCTGCCGCCAATGTTGATAGGGCGCTGCGCCTTGCGCCACACCCTGACCGCGCAAGACCAGCGCCCCTTGTACCATGGCTTGGACGGTGATTTCGTCCAATAAGCGCGACTTGCCGACGCCACTTTCGCCGCCAATCAGCCATGCGCTCCCGCGTCCACCGATGGCGCTGCTTAACGCGCGCGTCAGCAGATCGAACTCGGCGCTGCGCCCAACCATCGGCGCGGTGCGCAAGAAACTTTCGCGGATTTCAATCGTTTCGCTGCGGACGGGCAGCGCAGTGGCGTCGGACAAGCCGTGAATCGCTGCCTCTGCCGATGGATAGCGATCCGTCGGATTCTTCGCCATCAGCGTCAAGATGAAAAAGCCGAGTTCGGGCGGGATCGCCGTCATGTCCGGATAATCACGCATGACTTGGAAGATCAGCCGATTTGGGTCATGAATGTTGAACGGATGCACGCCCGCTAGGACTTCGTAGGTCAGCACCCCAACCGCGTACAGATCGGAGGCGATGGTCGCTTCGTCGCCCGCCATCACTTCAGGCGCGATAAAGCCTAGTGTGCCGACGGTCGTCCCGGCGGTCTCACCACGTTCGCCGTCAATGATCGACAAGCCGAAATCCAAGACCTTGACGCGCCCATCCACCACCAAGATATTGGAGGGTTTGAGATCGCGGTGAACGATTTTACGGCGATGAAGATAGGCGAGGGCTTGCAGCAGTTGTACGATCAAGTCGAGTTGAATATGACGGGGCGCGTTTTTGCCCGCGTCGATCAGCGTTTGCGCGCCATCGAGCAGATCCATCGTGTAAAACGGCTGATGATTGTCTACACTCTGATTGAAGCCATAATCCAGCACGCGGACGATGTTGGGGTGATGCAGCGATGCCATCAGTCGAAACTCGCCCGCCAGCGCCAAGCGCAGCGCGCTGCTGTCGGTGGTATCGAACAGCGTTTGACGGCGCTCTGGCGGATTGATCTGTTTGAGCGCCACCCGTTCGCCCGAAAAACGGTCGAGGGCGCGATAGACCGTCCCCATGCCGCCCGATCCGAGCAGACCGAGCAGTTGATAGCGCCGTCCGATAATGGTCATGAGCGCTTTATGCCTCTGACTCGGCTATTTTTTCAACCACGTATCGATCTTTGCCATAAGGCTCGGAAAATCGATAGGTTTAGGTTCGTAGTCGTTGCAGCCCGCCTCCAAACATTTCTCTTTATCGCCTGTGACGGCGTGCGCGGTCAGCGCAATGATTGGCATCGTGTGTGCGGCGGTGCGAATCTGGCGCGTCGCTTCCCAGCCATCGATCACGGGCAGGCTCATATCCATCAAGATCAAGTCGGGGTGGGTTGTCGTCGCCACTTGGACGCCCATTTCGCCATCTTGCGCGCTCACGACCTCGAAGCCGCGCCGCTGCAAGCGCCGCGTTAGCATGTCTAGGTTCATTTCGTTGTCTTCGACCACCAAAATCGTCGTCATGCGTCCGTTCGTCCTCAAGTATCGTTGGTCAGATCGCCTTCAAATGGGGTTATAGGCTCGATAAAATGGTGCGTATCTGATCGAATACCGCCGTTTGATCCGGCGTGACCGCACCCGCCGCCACCTGCTCAATTAGCGTGCGCACTTGTTCTAACGCCGCGGCAGGCGTGCGCTTTGACAGGCTGGCATTGATGCGCGCCCGCAGCAAGACCGGATTGAACGGCTTGAACAGATAATCGTCCGCGCCCAGTTCAATGCACTTGACCACGCTTTCGAGATCATCCATGGCGGAGATCACGATCACAGGGATATGGCGCAGCGCGGAGTCCGCTTTCAGCGCCTCCAAGACTTGATAGCCGTTCATGCGCGGCATCATGATATCCAGCAGGATCAAATCGAACGCTACGCTGTTTTGAGCAGCACCGCGCACCGCGTCCATCGCCAATATGCCGTCTTCCGCCATCGTGATGGTATAGCCTTGACGCTCTAAGCGCCGCGACAGCACATCTCGATTCATTTCATTATCGTCTACAACCAATATTCGCGCTGACGTTTCGCTTGACATGTTTGCTTGATCCTTGGGCAGCGTCTCGGATGCCCTCATGGGCAGTCTGAAAGAAACAATGCTCTATTCTACATCTAAATTACCGTTGTCAGACCCCGCCTTAACGTCATTTCGATAACCCGCCGCCGCCCGGCGTTTCGATCCGCAAGCGGTCGCCAGCAGCGACGCGCCCCGTCCATTTGCCGCCGACGATGCGCGACTCGCCGCCCCGTGTCAGCGTGTTCACGCCGACAGCGCCCGCATTTTCTAGGCTGCTCGTACCATTTGCTAAGCCGTAGGGCGGACGGATGCGTCGTTCGCTGTTGATCGTCACCGTCGCGTCGGTCAGGAACTCGTATTCGCGGATAACGCCGTCACCACCGCGAAAATCACCCGCGCCACCCGATCCATCACGCAGCTCGACACGCCATACGCGCATCGGCAGCGTTGCTTCGAGCGCCTCGACGGGGGTATTGCGCGTATTCGTCATGTGGCTGTGTCGTCCGCTGATGCCGTCACCGTCGGGATGCGCGCCGCCGCCGCCGCCAATCGTCTCATAATACACGAATGGCGTTCCGTCCGCGCGCGTGCCGCCGACGGTGATGTTGTTCATCGTGCCTTGACTCGCCGCCGGAATGCGCTGCGGCAGCGCGCGTGCCAATGCGCCCAACACGACATCAACGATGCGCTGTCCCGTCTCGGTGTTGCCGACCGCGACGGCTGCCGGAAAGTGCGGATCGAGCAGGCTGCCCGGTGGAATGCTCACGATAACCGGGTCGAATACGCCCTGATTGACCGGAAAATCGTCCGTGCCGAGCAAGCGCACACAGTAGCCGACGGCGGAGCGGACAATCGCAGGTACGGCGTTGAGGTTGCCCGCTACTTGTGCCGCTGTCCCCGCGAAATCAACGGTCATGTGCGTTCCAAGGACGCGAATCGTGGCGCGAATCGGGATCGCATATTCGCGCTGTCCGTCGCTTTCGAGCGCGTCCTCGAACGTGTATTCGCCGTCCGGGATCACGTCGATGATCGCTTCGGTCATACGCCGCGCGTAAGCGATGAGCGCATCAGCGTGTTCAGTCAGCGTCGGCGCGCCGTGCGTCGCGTAAAATGCGCCCAAGCGACGTTCGCCCGCGCGCTGTGCTGCCAACTGTGCCTCGAAATCGCCGCGTCGTTCGGCGGGCGCGCGGCTGTTGGCGCAGATCAGTGTGAGCAAATCGTCGGCGCGTCGTCCGGCGTCAACGAGCTTGACGGGCGGAATGATCAGCCCTTCTTGATACAGCTCTGTACTCAGCGGGAGCGAACCGGGCGACATGCCACCCATGTCGGCGTGATGCGCGCGGCTGGCGACGAAAAAGGTGGGCGTGTCGCTGTCGAGAAAGATGGGCGAAACCATCGTCACATCGGGGAGATGCGTGCCGCCTGCATACGGATCGTTGAGGATGATCACGTCGCCTGCTGCCATCGATGGGAACGCGCGCATTGCGGACGCGACCGACGCGGGCATACTGCCGAGATGGACGGGGATATGTGCAGCTTGGGCGACCATTCGCCCCGCTGCATCGAAAACGGCACAGCTAAAATCGAGGCGTTCGCGGATGTTCGGGCTGAACGCGGCGCGCTGAAGCGTGATGCCCATTTCTTCTGCGACGGACTCGAACACGCTGCGAAACACGCCGAGACTGATGAAATCGACAGACATACGCAATCCTATCTCAATGCAACAGGATTGCAATTCTATCCACAAACGCAGCGGATTACATTACGTTCGCTCGACAATCAAGTTATGAAATGCATCAACGCGCGCCGTCCAGCCCAGCGGAATCAAGATTGTGCTGTCGTACTGGAAACACAGCGCGGGCGCATCGATGATCGCGCCGGGCATCAGTCGTTCGCGGTCAACCAGCACCGCCTCATGCACGCCGTCGGCAAACTGCACCGGCTTGCGTCCCAATAGGCTATCAGGGGTGTTCGGCGGGGTTGTATCAGCGGAATCGGGCATCATGATCGGCTTGTCCACGATGGCGATGGCGCTCAGGCGCAGATTGACCACTTCAATCGGGCGTTCAGGCAGCGCATAACCGTAGGCGCGCTCGTGCGCTGTATGGAAGGCGCTGATGATCGCCGTTGGCGTCAAGTCGGCGGGATGGATCGATAATTCGTATGCTTGTCCGATATAGCGCGCGTCCAGCGTAACAATCTGCTGCACCCCGTCGAGTATCGGGTCGAAACCCTCGCGTTCCAAATCAGCGGCGGATTGGCGGCGCAGATGCGTGAGCGCCGCTTGCAGCGCCTCGTCACAGTCGGACGCCTCAGCCGTTTTCATGATCGCGCGGCTGTATTCGAGCCGCACATCCGCCGCCAGCAAGCCGAACGCGCACAGCACGCCGGGATGGCGCGGGATCAGCACGCGCGGGATGTTCAGCCGCGCCGCCACAGCACAGGCATGGAGCGCGCCCGCGCCGCCGAACGCGAACAGCGTGAAATCGCGCGGATCATGTCCCCGCGCCACTGACACCCGCTGGATTGCGCGCTCGATATTGGCGTTCGCCACGTCGATCACGCCGAGCGCGGCGCGTTCGGGCGTGGTATTCATCGTCCGCGCGAAATCTGCGAACGCTGCCTTTACAGGGTCGAGGTGCAGTTGCATCGCGCCGCCCAAAAAATGATCAGGATCGAGCCGACCTAAGAGCGCATTGGCGTCGCTGACGGTAATCTGCGTCCCGCCCAACCCGTAGACGATGGGTCCCGGCGTCGCGCCCGCGCTTTCGGGTCCGACGCGGAGCGCGCCGCCGCTATCGATGCGTGCCAGCGAACCACCGCCTGCGCCAATCGTCTCGATGTCGAGGGAGCGTGTTCGCAGCGGCAGCCCGTCGATCTCTGCTTCAGCGCGCAGGATCGCTGCGCCCGGACACAGCGCTATGTCGGTCGATGTCCCGCCGATATCGAGCGTGATGATGTTATCGAACCCGGCATGTTTGGCGATGTGCAGCGCGCCAATCACGCCAGCGGCGGGCCCACTCAGCGCCATCGAGAGCGCGCGTTCGCGGGCTTGCGCCGCGCTGATCACGCCGCCATCGGACTTCATGACGCGCAAAGGGGCGGGCAGTTCGCGTTCGAGTCGCCCCAAGTAGCGATCAATCATGGGGCGAACATACGCTTCAAGCGCGGTCGTATGGGCGCGTTCGTACTCGCGGAACGCTGGCAGCACATCCGACGACAGCACGACGCGCTCGGACGGCAACACGCCGCGCGCCACAATGCCATCTCGGATCGCGCGTTCGTGCGTCGGGTTGAGATAGCTGTAGAGCAGACAGACGGCGACGGATTCGATTTGCGCGGCGGCAAGCGCATCAATGACGCGATCCAACGCATCGAGATCGAGCGGAATGAGTACGTCACCGCGATGATCGAGCCGTTCGGAGACTTCAAAACAGTGTTCGCGCTGAATCAGCGGCGGCGGGAGCGTTGGATGCAGCGCGTACAAATCAGGTCGATTCTGACGCGCGATGAACAGCACATCGCGGAAACCTTGGGTTGCGATGAGCGCAGACGCCGCGCCGCGCCGTTCCAAGATCGCGTTCGTGGCGATGGTCGAGCCGTGCGCGATGTGGGTCGGCGGTGCGGCGCCCATGAGCGTACTCAAACCCACCAACATCGCGGCGGCGGGATCGGCGGGCGTGCTGAGTAGTTTGTGAAGCCGCAACGCATCGCCGTCCGCGACCACGATGTCGGTGAATGTGCCGCCGATATCGACACCCGCGATCATGAACGACCCGGCAAGAGGGAGCGGCGCAATGGTGGAAGAATCGTGATCGTTTTGGCGAAATCGCGCAGATCATACGGGTTGGCGGACTCGTAGGGCATGACCGCATAGAGCTTGATCCGGCGTTCGTGCATCGCTTGGACGTGTTCGATCAGCGGCTTGCCCGTATAACCGTCGGTCAGGATCAAGACGCTGCGCACCGGTGGCACCGTCGCCAAGATGTGAGCTAACACGGCATTGATGTCCGTTCCTGCTGTCGTGCGTAGTTTGCCGCGTTTGAGATCGTCGAGCGCCAATTTTTCAACGGCGGTCGAGAATTGAAAGATCGCGGCGCGCCCGCTGGTTACATATGGGATCAGCAGCCCGATCAGCGCGGGCAGCCAATTGTTCATCGACCCCGATACGTCAAGATAGACATGCGAGCGACTCGGCGTCTCTGGCACCCGCGCTTTGACGATGCCCGGTTGCCCCCACATCACGCCCTGCACGCCCAAAACTTGGCGCGCGGCGGCGAGTCGGTCGCGGGCGTTGGGGATCACGCTCATCCCAGACATGCCAGGGATAGATGTGCGTGCGCGGCGGCGCTGTGTGCCATAGCGGGGACCCAAACAGCGCTGTAACACGCGCGAAAATGCCCGGCGTGTGTCCTCTGTCGCGGCAGCGACGGCGCTGTAGCGGTCGTTCACGCTCGTTCCGTCGCCGCGTTCGCCGCCGTGCATCAGCGAACGAGGGAGTGATCCCGCGATCCGGCGGACGGCTTCGCGCATCAGCGGATCGTCCATCGCTTGCCCGTCGCTGTTGCCATCGCCATCGTGATCGCCCAACAGCATGGGTTCGACCATGACTTTACCCTGTGCGATCAGGTCACGGAGATAATCTTGCAGCAAATCCAAAATTTCGCGGTAGAGCGGCTTGGAAATGCGCTGTGCTTGTCCCGGTGGCGGATACAAGCGCATCAAGATTTGCTGAAAACCGGGCGGATTGTCAGGCGGATACTGTGGATTGTATGGATAGCCTTCCGGCGCGCGCAGCAGCGATCCGGGAAACTGATCGGCTTGATTGATCGACTCGAAGAAACCACGATACTCCGGCGCGGGGAACTGGCGCGTGAGTGCGGCGTTGATGATCGCATCGAACGCGATGTTGTGTGCCATGGTCGGGCGTGGATACAGCCGCGTATGGGCGAGGATGATGTGCCAGAGTTCGTGCATGACCAGCAAAAAGAGATGTTCATCACGTTCGCAGTGTTTGGTGATGAAGTCGGGGTTGATCAGCAAGCGCGGACGATACGCGACCTCAACTGCCGCCGTTGGGATGTCGCGCGTCGTCTTGATTCCCGCAAGGCGGCAGAACGTCTCCATTTCGAGCGTGGCGGCGGGCAAGCACGCCAAGAGTCGGCTGATGATCGCGTCACTTTCGTCGTGTTTGTTGATGCGTCGTGCGGGCAGGGTGGGCATGATGCCTCGCCTATTACTTGTTGTCGTTGTCAGAATCGTCGATCTCTTCGACGGGTGGCGGCTCGAAGATCAATTCTTCGCGGCTGCCCGCGTCGCGCGCAAACTGGATCAGGCGCGGATCGTCCGTCGCCAAGATGCGGTTCAAAAACACGCGCTCCAAGGCGAGTGGTGCATCGGTCAGCAGCAATGACGCGCGGCTGCGTCCCAAGATGTTTAGAACCAGTACCGGATCGGTGATGTAGAGGTATACCGTCGGTCGCTTGAGCGTCATCAGGCGGTTATTGAGCGCGTGCCGCAGCTCATCGCGCCACGCATACATCAGCGCCGCGCCGCGAAAATTGTAGCGCGTCCACGCGGCATCGAGTTCGGCTTTCGCCCGCTCGACGAGCGCCTTATTCGACTCGAAGAGCGTAATCGCATCTTCGGCACTCAATCGTTCGTCCAAGACCGGATTCCAGAGTGACGCGGGGACGCTCGTTAATTCGAACCGCGCGACGATCTCGCCCGTTGAGAGGATCGGGAAATCGGCACGTCCGCCTAAGCGATTGCCGAAGGGATTGGACGCGGGCGGGCGCGGCGGTGGGGGCGGCGCGCTGGGGACGGGCTTGTTCGCGTTGGGCGGCAGCGATCCGGGCAGTTTGGGTAATTGGCTCATCGAGTCGTCTCATCCACATTGAACATGCGCAAATCGGAGCGGAACTGCTCCAAGGCGGCTTTCCAATCGTAACGCTGCCACAAATCGGAGAAGCCACACAGCACGTAGTTGCGTTCCAACCGGACGATCATCCCGCTCGTTTCGTCCAGCGCGGGCAGCCATTGATTGATTTCGTTCCACAAGTCAGTCATTTGACCTGCTTTGAGCGAGGTGGAGACGGTTCGCGGTTCGAGGACGCGCAGCGCGAACTGTGACAGCGGCTCCCATGCCGACGGCGTGAGATCGCGCTTGGCGCGATACGCTAGGAAAATCGCCGTCGCCAAACCAAGCCGTCGCGCGTCGGAGAGTTCAACGCCCAACCTTGCGTGACCAACCGCGAGACATCGGCATCGTCTAAGCCGAGTTGATCCGCGATCACGATGCGGCGCGCGGCGTCCAGTTCTTCCAACACCTGCCGCCACGCATCATCTTCGGACAAACTGGCGATCTCCCACGCTTGGCGATGGATCGCAATGATCGTCGGGCGGGTTGGCGGGACTTCGCTGGCGTTCTGCGGCAGCCCGAACGTGAGCGTCAGTTCGGCGCTGTATTCGAGGTCGGCATCGTCCCCTTCGATCACCATGCGCGCGGCGTGGATGGCGACCAGTGAACGCGCCAGCATATAAGCGCGGCGCGGACTCTCGTAAATCTTCGCCTGTTCGAGCAGATCGACGGCGCTCACGACATAATCGGACAGCCAATCGCGCAGCGCGTCCTCTAATTCGGGGATCAGCGCGGCGCAGCGTTCGACTTGCGCGACGAGATCGAAGCCGATACCGTCCATCTCATCATAATCGCTCAGTCCCGAGACCAAGCGACGGCGATCCGCACGCGCCAACTGCCGCCAGTTCGGAACGGGGACGACGAACGGAAAGCGATCCACCAATGCAGGATCGAGCGGTTCTGAGCCGACATAGAAATCGCCCGATGCGGCGTCGGCGTCTTCGGGCGCGGGCGGATTCATCGCTGCCCAGCGGTGGCGCAGCTTGTCGAGGTGGATGCCAGCGATGCGCCGTTCATGGACGATGGGGAACATCTTATTTTGAAGGTCGGGGCGACAGCGCGAAATCTCGTCGAAAAAGACGAACTCGGCATCCCAGATCGCGCCTGGTGTGCTGACAAATTGGAGTTGGTTGGTGCCTTCTTCCGGCAGGGGGATGCCGACCAGATCATCGTAATTGATGAGCGAGGCATTGTAATGCCGCATGACGATATCGAGCGCGCCCGCGATGCGCTCGACCAACAGCGATTTGGCGGTGCCATGTGGCCCGATCAGGAGCAGCGGCGACTCGGTTGCCAGCGCCGCCAGCAAAATGGAGTCAAGGTGTCCCCATCCCTGAACACCGAGCGCCGCTGTGATGCCCTGTGGGCGAATACGTTCCTGCGTCAGCATGAAAGTGGCTCACTTACTCAGGCGAGTTTGTTCACGATCACCATATCCTAGTATGGGATATCGGTCAAGTGAATTGTCAAGATTTTGTCAAAATAGGACGAATTTCCTAATCTGACTGTTCATTTCGACAATTCAACCTTCACCTGATTATGGCGTGATTGGCGCAATCTCGATAGTCATGTGGGCTGGAAAAAACCTGAACAATTCACCATGCCTCGCGCCCATCACGGCACATCGATCAGCCATAACGTGTTATCCAGCGCGTTCATGAACGCGATTTGGTCGCCATCGGGCGATACTGACCAATCGCCGTCCGCCACCAAGAACGGCGCTTGGTTCGGATCGATCAACAAGTGGTCGTCACCCATCTCGAAATCGTACAGGCGCAGCGCGTGATAAGGCGATACCGCGTCGAAGGGTAGATAGTAGGCGCTGTTCGCATCGCGCCACGCCCACGCGCCAAACCAATCGAGGCGTTGCGCGACAGCATCGCGGCGGGTTTCGATGGTGTAGATGCCGCTCATGTCGGTCTGAAACGAGAGATAGAATGACAAGCGCCCGCCGCCCGGTGCAACCGATAGACTGCGCAGACGTTCCCATGTCCCCAATTGGAAGGTTTCATCGGTTACGGTGTCGTAGACGAACAGCGCCGTCGCTTGCACATCGCGCGCTGATAACAGCAAGCGCGATCCGTCCAACCACTGCGCCGAGATGTTCGGTTGCCGCACAATCGCACGCGGATTCGCGCCATCGGCGTCGCTGATCCAGATTTCGGTTTCGTCGGCTTGGGACGCGGTCACGGATGAGCGCGGAAGCTGCCACATCAGCCGCGAATTATCGGCGCTCAGTGCCGCTGTCGGGAGTCCGCCCGTCTCGACTGCCCATTCTGCACCGTCTGCAATCCGCCGGATGCGCGTCTGCGTGTCTACAGAATGGAGTTCGTGTGTGCCGTCGGGCGATAAGAATGGCGGCGGCGCTTCGCCAATGAGTGTCAAATTGCCATCTTCGCTGTCTGTATCCCAAGTGAAGATGACCGCGCGCTGTCCGCTGGTGCCGTCAATCGTGTACAGCCGATCCGCGTCGGCGGCGTCCCACCATGCGCCATGACAACAGCCATCGAACGCCAAGCGGCGCATCCTCGTCAGCGGTGGCTCGGCGGGCGATGCCAAATCGCGTGCCAACGGTGGATTGGGGGGTGGCAGTCCAGCGCGCGTGTCGGGGTAAGGGGCGGCATAGAGATTGAGCGCGCGCCCGCCAAAGACGACATTCGGCTGATCACTGATGGTCATCCAGCGGCGCGCATCGTCCAAATCTTGCTGAAACTGGGGGTAGCGAAACGAGCCGACGGCAGCCAGCGCGTGCCAATTCGCATTGATGGTTTCGACCGGGTTGTAGGCGGTGAAATAGTCGAGCGCGCGGACTTCAAAATGCAGATGGGGACGGGAGTCGCAAGTGAGGTCGGGATCGCCGGAATAACCAACGACATCGCCTTGTCGCACTGTTTGTCCGCGCGTGAGCGGCGGGCGGTCGAGCAAATGCCCATAGAGCGCGGTTAAGCCAAGATTCGGAAAGCGCAGAATCAGGTTGTGGGGACCCGATCCGAAGCCGAGATCGTCCACGAACGCAACCTCGCCATCCGCGACGGCGATCAGCGGCGTCCCGCACGGCATCGAGAAATCGACGCCGAAATGCAACCGCTGTCCCGCACTGTACCACTGATCGCCGCGAATGAACGCGCCGATGGTATTGCCATAGGGCTGACCGAGCAGCCATGTATCCGCGCCGGGCGGCATGGGCATCGGGAGGGTGAAGGGCTTGGGCGTTTGGGCATTGAGGGGCAGGGCGATGAGAAGTGTTGCGATCAGCGTAGCAATTATAGGGCGTAACCATTGCAGCGTTTTCGTATTCATATCACGGGGGATGCTCCTGAGCTTTGATCCAAATTTTTCGGGCGGTGACCATGCGTCCAATGTTCATTTTCAGGCGCTCGACACTGGCACGTCCAATCGATATTTTACCACGAACGACAGTACCAAAATTCTTAATGGCAGGGGAGAATGGGTTTCAACCCCGTGGTGAATGCCGTCTTGTCTCCTTCCGTATCCCATCAGCACGAGTTCCCCGAAGGGATGCAGTTTTTTGAGTTACCTTTGGAAAACTGCCAAACCTGCTGCCCTTGCGGGCGTAACCTTTGCCTCGATAAGGCGTAGCACCTTGCGCTCAGTCTGGTCAACGTGAGCTTGTACAAGCTCACGGTTTTAACCGAGCATCGTTGACTATAGTCGATTACAAATACCGCGCGCTGCCCATCCCGATCAACGCGACGATCATCAGGATCAAGCTGACACGCGCATGAGAACCCATATCCATTGCCAGCGTCCGCAGCGTCGCCAAGCTGTCCACCGCGATGCTGCCGCTGTCGGGAACGTGCTGCGTCAGCGCCGCCCCGAATTTGCCCGTTGCACGCCCCACGACGGCGCCACCATGAATGGTTGCTGCGAGTCCCGCTACCGCGCCAATGCCCAAGACAATGTTTCCCGTCGTCGAGAAGTAATTGGCAGAATTGGAAATCACATATAACAGAATGCCGAACAAGGTCGTTAGACCGCTGGTGGCTGCGATCACCGTTGGAAACGGTGTGCGTATCAACAGCGCCTTCATGAAGCGCAGTCCACTTTCGCCTGCTGATGCGGAGGCGGGCGCGACGTAAAGGGTCATCGTCAAGCCGAGTCCCAACCAGACGAACGCCGATGCGATGTGAGCCAGACGCAGTACGGTGTGCAGAATATCCATTCGATTTCTCCTTGTTAGAGCGTCAGCAAATACGCGATCAAATCGGCAAGTTGCTGCGGCGATAATCGTTGTTGATACTGATTGTACATATTATTGGCGAAGCCGCCGACGATGAACGCCGCCGGACGCATGATGCTGGTGTATGTGTAATCGAGCGCAGATTGATCCGCAACGCGCGTCTCAGCAACGGCTGCATATCCTTGTACACTGGGTCCTACGAGCGTCGATCCGTCGAGCGTATGGCAGGTAGAACATGCGGGCGCGCCGCTGATCGATTCCGCGAACAGCGCCGTGCCGCGCCCCATATCGCCCGCTGGCAGGTCGGAGACGGTGCTGCCGCCCGATGGGGAACATGCGCTCAACACTAACAGAACGACGCTGAATAGAACCAATCGAAGTTGCAAGCCTTGCATGAGCTTCTCTTTCTACACTATAGGATTTTACGCTGTGGCGCCGATTCTGAACGAAAGTACAGGTGTGTTACCGTCGTTCCTCGCTCGATGAATGGAATTAGGATCAAAAAAGGGCGCATGACGCGCCCTTTTTTATTTCGTTAATCCGCGCCTGCCAGTTCAAGCATCTGTTCCATGTATTCCAGCGATTGATGCCGGAAATAGGTGTTGTACAGCTCGGCGTAGTGACCGCCTTGTTCCAGTAGTGAGTCGTGCGATCCCTGCTCAATGATATCGCCCTCACGCAGGACGATGATGCGATCCGCGTCCTTGATGGTGGACAGTCGATGCGCGATCACGATGGAGGTGCGGTCGCGCAAGACCGCCTCAAGTCCCTCTTGGATCAGCGCCTCAGTCAGTGGATCGACGCTGGCAGTCGCTTCATCGAGGATGAAAATCGACGGATTTTGCAGCAGGACGCGCGCTAACGCCACCAACTGCCGCTGACCCATCGACAAGCTCGCTCCGCGCTCCCCGACCTGCGTATCCAATCCATTTGGCAAGCTGACGAGCCAATCGCCGCCGCCGATGTGCTGTGCCGCGCGCTCGATTTCGTCGTTCGTCGCGTTCGCTTTGCCGTAGCGGATGTTGCTGCGCACCGTGCCATCGAATAGGAACGGCGTCTGCGTGACGATGCCTAAGTGGGATCGATACCATTCCAAATCGAATTCGCGGACATCCACGCCATCGATCCTGATCGTTCCGCCCTGAAATTCGTAGAAGCGCGCGACCAACTTACCGATGCTCGACTTGCCTGCGCCGGTATGACCAACCAGCGCCAGCGTCTCGCCGGCGCGGATGTGCAGATTGAAGTCGTGCAAGACCTGTTCGTCGTCTTTGTAGCTGAACTTGACATGCTCAAACTGGATTTCGCCGTCTACCTTCGGCAAGCGGCGGTTGTCGGTCTGCACGACCTTCGGATCGGCGTCGATCAGCGCGAATACGCGCTCGCCCGCTGCCAAGCCGAGTTGGAATTGACTCCAGAATGAGGCGATGCTGGTCAGCGGGAACCAGAACAGCGCGATCCCCTGAATGAACAAGAACCAACTGCCCGCCGTCAGCCCGCCTTCTTGTGTCCACACACCGCCGAAATAGACCAGCGCCGCCGTCCCAATGCCGGACATCAAATTCAGGATCGGGAAGATGCCGCTGAAGACGAAGCCCGCGCGCAAATTGATGCGATAAGCGCGCTTGCTCACGTCCAAAAAGTCGTCGTAAACAGCTTGTTCCTGTCGGAACGTCTTGGCGACGCTGATGCCGCTGACCGTCTCTTGGACATGCGAACTGACGAGCGCCCGCACCCGCCGCGAGTCGGTCACGACTTTGCGCGCGATGCGCCGGAACGCCAACGCCGTCATGACGATGAACGGTGCGAGTGCCAGCGTGATCAGGGTCAGGCGCACGTCAACGGTGAACAGATAGGCGATCAACAGCACGACGAGTAAAAGCTGGCTCATCAGGTCGAGCGTGAGCGTGACCACATTCGAGAATGCTTGCGTGTCCGACGTGACGCGGCTGACGATCTTGCCCGACGCATAGCTATCGTAGAACGACAGATCGCGCTTCAGCACGGCATCAAAAGCGTCCTCGCGGACTTTCAACACAACATCCCCGATGATCTGCGCTCCCAACGCGCGCCGCGCGAAGTTGAACACCCATGAGGATGCCGCCAACGCTGCGACGATCAAGGCAATCGGCAGGATCACGCTTTCGCCCTCAAGCTGCAAGCGGTCGATGCCGCGCGAAATCACAATCGGAATCGCGGTGTCCATCAGCGAATTGATCACAATCGCGCCCGCGACAATCGCCATCTTTCTCAAGTGCGGGCGAAAGTAGCCGACAATGCGCCGGGTGAGCATCTTATCAGTGTACTTGCGGTCGTAAGATTCGGCGTCCAAGCCGTCCATTAAGAATCCCATGCTTGGTTCTCCTTTTGATTAGACCGGATTGGCGACGGGAATGGCGGCTTCGAGTTCGTTCTCCAAGGGGGGCAGCTCGATATCGTAGCGCGCGAAAATGCGGCGGTAGTGCGACGACGTGCGGAGCAAATGTTCGTGCGATCCGCACGCCACCAGTTCACCGCGTTCAATCACGAGGATCGTATCTGCCCAACGAATTTGCGAGAGCCGATGCGTGATCAGGAACGTCGTCCGTCCTTCTTGCATCTTGCGGATCGCCTTCTGGATTTCGTCCTCTGTCGCGCTGTCAATCGCGCTTGTGCTGTCATCCAGCACAAGGATACGCGGATCGCTCAGGAATGCGCGGGCGAGGGCGATGCGCTGGCGTTGTCCGCCGCTGAGCGTGGTGCCGCGTTCCCCGACGATGGTCTGATAGCCGTCTTTGAACGACAGGATGAAGTCGTGTGCTTGGGCAGACTTCGCCGCCAATTCGATATCGGCTTGTGTCGCGTTGGGCTTGCCGAACGCGATGTTGTCTGCGATGGTTCGGCTGAACAAGAACACGTCCTGTTCGATCTTGGAGATTTGCGACCGCAGCGACGTGAGATTCCACTCGCTCACATCCACGCCGTCGATCAAAACACGCCCTTTAGTGGCTTCATAGGTACGGTTGATCAGGTCGGTCAGCGTCGATTTACCCGATCCAGTTTGCCCGACAATTGCCACTGTTTGACCCGGATCGACGCGGAACGAAATATCCTTCAAGACGGAGCCATCGTCGTAACCGAACGAGACGTTCTCAAACACCACCTCACCATTGACCGCCGCCGTATGTCCGCCAATATTCTGATCGAGTTCGGTTTCGGCGCGGATGATCTTCAGGATGCGATCCGCGCCTGCGATGCCCAACTGGATCAGCGTGAAGCAGAAGATCGCAATGAAGGTGGGAAAGCGGAGCAAATTGAACAGCCCAACGAACCCGATCAAGCCCGCGATATCCAGCCGTCCGGCGCTGACCATCGTCGCCGCGTGCCAGAACGCGATGCCGAAGGCTGCGCCGAATACGAGTAGGGGGAGATAGCGCGCTTCGATGAAGCCCTGCTTGACGTAGAAACCGCGAAACAAGCGCGCATTGCGCTGGAAACGCCGACGCTCACGCGGTTCTTGTGCGCTCGCCTTTACGACTTCGATGCCAGAAATCGTCTCTTCGGCGGCGGCGTTCATCTTGCTGAAGCGTTCGCGCTGGCGATAGGCAATCGGGTTCAATTGGCTCGAATAGCGGCGTACCAAGACGATGTACGCGAGGATGAATACGACCGGGACAATTGCCAATTCGAGGTTGAGCATGGCGATATACAACACCGGAATGGCGAAGCCCAGAATGATATCCATGACGAACAGCACGCCCGGATTCATCAGCATGTTCAGTTGGAATACGTCGTCCGTTGCCATCGCCATCAAATCGCCAACGCGCTGACGGTCGTGGAACGTTTGGCTCTTGCCGAGCAAGCTGATATACAGCTCTTCGCGCGTGCCGGCTTCGAGGCGCTGTGCCAGTGTCTCCAACGACAAACTGCGCACGAGATCGAACAAGCCGCTGGCAACAAAGACGCCCAAGATGCCAAGCGCGATGGCAGGCAACGCATTCCCTGTGCCTGTTTCGCTGATCGCCCGTCCGGTTTCCGCATCAAGGACGGTGCTGGTCACGTTCGATTCGATGATCGCGCCCGCCGCTTGACCGATCAACACTTGGGCATATGAGAAAAAAATATAGCTGGCAATCGTCATCGAAAAACATGCGATGGCAATCACGCGATTTTGCCAAATATGGGAGAAAATCCAACGAATGGCATTCTGGTGGTTGTAGCGATGGCTGGTCGCTACAGTGAACTCGCTCGGCTGTATGCTCAAAGAGACACCTCACAGTTTTTCGAGACTCGGACAGCGCGGAAAAGACGAATATGTCAGTATAGGAGATGGAACGAGTGTTCACAACCTGTCCATCGTATTTATTCACCTACCCGTGCAGACCGCATTTTGCCCCAGTCCTATTGGGTTCATTATGTGTTTCTTGGGTTCAAATTTGTGGATTTTGAGCTTAATCCCATGGATAGGTGAATAAATACTGTCCATCGGTTCAGTTGGGTCATTATGGCTGATGAAAGTTCATGCTGCCTCAGACTTTAGGCGGATTTTGCAGAAACGTTCTAGTTACCAGTGGTTTTGGACAATAAAAAGGGCAGTCAATTACGAGAATGACCACCCCTTGATTGGTTCAAGCGTGATAAATTGTTCAGCCCAGTTCCGGCACCATCGCGCGGTGACGCTCTGCCAGTGCTGCCAGATGGAAAACGAGCTTATCGATGTGTTCGCGCGTGCTGTGCTTGCCCAACACGAACCGCATTTGTCCCATCAGGCGGTCTTGGTCAATGCCCATCGCCAAAAACACATGGCTCGGCTCTTGCAGTCCCGTTGTACAGGCGCTGCCGCCCGATGCCGCGATGCCGACCTCATTCAGATCGAGCAACAGCGAATCGCCGTTCAATCCGCGCATGGCGAAGCTGGCATGTCCGGCGAGTCGTTCCGTCGGGTGTCCACTCAGCGCGGCTTCTGGCACAGCGTCCACGATGCGCGCGATCAATTCGTCGCGCAGCGGCGTCAGGCGCGCGACCGTTTCGGCGCGTTCCGCTTCGGCGAGTTCGAGCGCCGCCGCCAAGCCCATAATCAGCGGGATTGGCTCGGTTCCCGCGCGGCGATGTGCTTGCTGCTGCCCGCCGAGCATTTGTGGCTGCATCGGCACGGCGCGACGGACGTAGAGCAAGCCAATCCCCTTCGCGCCGTAGAATTTGTGCGCCGACAGCGACATGAGATCGACGTTGAGCGCCTTCACATCCAGCGGCAGCAAGCCGGGAGCTTGCACAGCATCGACGTGAAAGGGGATGCGCCGCGCCTTGAGCAGGGTGCCGATTTCGGCAATTGGATTGATTGTCCCGACTTCGTTATTTGCGTACAGAATGCTGACCAAAATCGTATCGGGGCGGAGCGCCGCCGCCACTTGTTCGGCAGAGACGCTCCCAAATTCATCGACGGGCAGAAAGGTCACATCGAAGCCGTCATTTACCAACGCTTGCGCGCTGTCCATGATGGCGTGATGTTCAACCGCCGTCGTAACGATGTGCGCGCCGCGCCCGCGCGCCCGCTGTGCCAGAGCGACGCCGCGCAGCGCGAGATTATCGCTCTCGGTGCCGCCGCTGGTGAAGATGATTTCGGCGGGTCCGGCGGGATAGCAGTTCAGGACACGCGCAATCGTTTCGCGCGCCGCTTCAAGCGCCGCCTCTGCTGCCTTGCCGATTTTGTGCGCGCTGGATGGATTACCGAACGTTCCCGTCCAATAGGGGAGCATTGCATCGACCACGCGCGGATCGGTGGGTGTGGTGGCGCTGTGATCGAGATAGATCATGTCGGTCATGGTATCCCTTTAACGTACTGAGCAAAAGCACTTGGCTCGTGTCCAGAATAGGGGCGTTCCACCGGGACGCCCATTTATCGTCGCATCAACAATTCGGCGACGGGCTGTGCATCGGCATCGGCGCGATAGTGCGTGCCGCGACTGATGCGGTTGCGCTGTGCCGAAAATGTGACGGTGCGCGCCACTTGGATCGCGTTACGCATCCCGATTAGCCCATCGTTCAGGCGTGTCGAACGATAGAACGTCTCGACCTCGTGCATCAGATGGCGCAAATCATGTTCAGCGCGCGCGAGACGCTCCTCTGTGCGGAGCAAGCCGACATAATGCCACATCACGTTACGCAGCGTCGTCATGTCCGCCTCAATCAGCGCCGGATCGGGGCTGTCACTGCCCATATAGCGCCATTCGGGGACACGATTGAATGCCACAGGATCGCGCGGGCGCTCGATGATGTGGCGCGCGGCACGGTCGCCCCAGACGAGTCCTTCGAGCAAGCTGGTACTTGCCAAGCGATTCGCGCCGTGCAAACCGGTGCATGACACTTCCCCGACGGCATACAGCCCATCGAATGAGGTGCGTCCCCACGCATCGACCAGCACGCCGCCGCAAAAGTAATGGGCAGCAGGGACGACGGGCATGGGTTCGCTTGTTGGGTCAAGACCATACGTTTTCGCGGTTTCGATCAACTGTGGAAAGCGTTCGCGGATGAACGACGCCGGACGCTGGCTGCCGATATCGAGCAAGACGTGTTCATAGCCATGTTCGAGCATTTCGATGTGAATGGCACGGGCGACGACATCGCGCGGGGCAAGTTCGCGCCAGACCGGATCGTACTTGTCCATGAACGGTTCGCCGTTCGGTGTGAGCAGCTTCGCGCCCTCGCCGCGCACGGCTTCGCTGATCAGCAGGTTCGGCGCACCGCGGACACTGAGCGCCGTCGGATGGAACTGCACATACTCCGCATTGGTCACGCGCACGCCCGCGCGCCACGCCATCGCAATGCCATCACCGCGCGCACCGCGTGGATTCGTCGTATTGCGATAGATTTGCCCCAGTCCACCCGTGGCGAGGATGGTATGTGCCGCCAGCACGCGGATGATTTCGCGCCGTTCACGATCCAACACATACGCGCCGTGACAGGTCATTGGCTCGTACACGTCGAGCGGTTCAAGCGAGTGATGCGGGAACGTAATCAGGTCAACAGCGGTGTGATTGGTCAGCAGCGTGACATTAGGGCGCTTTTCCAGTGTGCGCAGCAGCTCGCGGATGATCGCCTCGCCCGTCTTGTCCCCGACGTGGACGATCCGGCGCGTGCTGTGCGCCGCTTCGAGTCCGTACATCAATTCGCCATCGGGTTCGGCGTCGAACTTGACGCCGCAGCGTTCAATCAGCATCGATTGGACGAGCGCGGGTCCTTCGTCAGCGAGGATGCGCGCTGCATTGGGTGAACTCAGCCCCGCCCCCGCGTTCAAGATGTCTTTGACCAGTAATTCCGATGAGTCATCGATCCCGCGCGTGACGATGCCGCCCTGTGACCAGGCGGTGTTGCTATCCATCGAGTCGGGCGCGCGGGTGATGATGGTGATGTCGTGATTCGGGTCGTCGCTCAGGCGCAGCGCGGCGGTCGCGCCCGCGATGCCGCAGCCGATGATCAGGGTGTGGGTGCGAATATCGTTCATCATATTTCCATATAGTGGAGTTGTTGCAAGATGTCTTTCAAACCTGTCTCAAATTCATGAAACGATGGCACAAGCCTCAAACGTTCGAGGTCGATTTGAGCGGCGAGGGGTACATAAATTTCAGAGGGATCTATCATTCTTCTACGCCTTCTTGAACTATTTCTACTCTTGCGAACAGCCTGCTCAAAAATAAATTTCGGTTCTTGTAACGCTTCGACTTGATGGGGACGATTCGGAAATTCAAGGTCGTCGGCATTTTTATCTGTGCCTGTTACCCGCTTAAATGCTTCAAAATCGACGAGCATCCAAGCTTCAGTCATTCTTACAGGGATTATGGGTACAAATGTTTTGTTGATTTGCTCATCCGTATTTTTTACAGTTTCGTATCTAGGTTGAAACCGTTCCGATAAACATTTTTGCGTATCAGAGGCATCTGCATCTTGATGAAAAATGATAAGACTGTAGCCATATCCAGCTTTTGCAACTTCGAGCATGGTTCTAACGAGGCTATAGGCTTCTTTCTCAATCTTGATTGAATAAGCAAATATATCAACATGCGGGATAATCTCGTTGAGCAGTCTTTCGACTAATGGTTGGATAAATCCATAATCGCGCGCGCCTTCCCCATAAAACCCGAATACGATGGTATTCATTTCAGGAACCAATCAAATTTTGACGAATTGTCTCTAAAGAATTTCCTGCGCGAGTAAGTGCATCTGAATTGAGATATTCGCCTACTTGTTGAATTGTGAAGAAGGTAATTTGCCGATCTTCATCCGCAAACAACCGTGAGGATAGGCGCGCTGCATAGGTTTGGCGCGGATTACTTCCGATCATATAGATAACGAGCAAGTTATCGAGGTGTACAAGCGCCAGCAGATTTGGAGAATGGGTATTGATCAAAACTTGACGCAAAACATCGTCGTAAAGGATGTCTCCATCTGGATTCAAATTGGTTGCCATATCATTCAGTAGGCTCACTGCTTTTTCTAGCCCAGCCGGATTAACGCCATTCTCTGGTTCCTCGAAACAAATTGTGCCGCGCTGTTGAGTATCATTTCTGAGCGCCACCAACGCCAAAAGGCGGAGCGTACCATCTGACAACACGCGCGAAGAAAATTTTATTTTGTCCTGTGTGGTCGCTTCAATTAAAATTTCCTCTCTCTCCTTCAGTACGTTTACATCAATTGAAAGTATGCCCGGAACGATATTTGCCATATCAATGGAGATATCGTTGAGCGACTGTTTGTTTTCTTGTGACATTCTCCAAAGTACAGCAGCGAGGTTTGAGGCGTCCGGTTTTAAGATCGTATTTTCGTAAATGTTACTTGGCGTCCGAAGTTTACTTGGCTCAAATTGAAGAAACTGCCAACTAAGCATTTCACGTCTTGCTGCATAAGCAGTAGGATACTCTAAGCTCGTAATCGTACTCAGTACCGTTCGCTGAAGTTTACCAACCGGAGTTTCAGATTTACCCCCTTGATGCCCCTCTTGATGTTTGAATACAACGATTTTGCCTTCTTTACTATCTTCACTTGTTTGCGTCAATTCTGTAGAAATATAGGGCGAACGCCTACCGCGTTGTATCCATTGCTTACGATGACGAACATCAATATTGGAGCGAAACCATTTATCGTTCTCTTCTGTAATCGCTGTTAAGCTTTCGTGATTTACATAAAGGCGTTCAAATCCGCCCTCATTTCTCCGTTCAATTGTCAACTCGTAGCGTAGACGGGTTGAGGAGACCATACCAAATTGCCCTAATTCATCCCCAACATTTTTATCGATGAGCATTTCGACAACAAACCTCATCTCTCGCGCTCTTTCGCCGGAGGGCAAAAGGGTGAATAGCTCCCAAATCTCTCCGCGACATTTTTGGAATGACTCATAAACAGTTTGATTCCCAACGAGGTCTGAGAGCAGCACAATAGCATCGAATAGGTTTGACTTTCCCACTCCATTCCGACCAATGAGGACTTGAAACGGTTTGAGATCGACGGCGAAATTGCGGAACGACTTGAAGCCATCAATTTCGATGCGCGTAATCATGCTGCTCTCCGATCAATACACTTGACTTGATTTTACTTTGGAATCGCCAACATGCGATCCAGCGCCAACTTGGCGTTGCGCTGGATATCATCTGGCACGAAAATTTGATTGATTACGCGCCCTTCGACCAGATTTTCCAGCACGTTTGCCAAGTCCAGCGGGCTGATCCGGTACATCGTCGCGCACAAGCACGCGAATGGCGAAAGAAGCTGCACGAGCTTGTCGGGATTGGCGTGCTTCAGGCGATTGACCAGATGAATCTCCGTCCCGACTGCCCATTTGCTGCCAGCGGGCGCGCGGTTGATCGTATTGACGATATATGAGGTTGAGCCGACGAGATCGGCTTTATCGACCACATCCATCATGCACTCTGGATGCACGATCACGTTGACATCGGGGTGATGCTTACGCCACGCATCGACGTGCGCCGGGCGGAACTGCTGATGCACGCTGCAATGCCCCTGCCACAAGATGATCTTGGCGTTCAAGATTTGCGCGTCGGTCAGCCCGCCGAATGGCTTGAAGGGATTCCATAACACCATCTGATCGAGCGGAATGCCCATCGCTTTGCCCGTATTGCGCCCCAAATGTTGATCGGGGAAGAAGAACACCTTTTCGCGCTGTGCAAACGCCCAATCGAGCGCGCCGCGCGCATTCGACGACGTGCAGACCGTGCCGCCGCGCGCGCCGACGAACGCTTTCAGATTGGCGGCGCTGTTCATGTAGGTAATCGGCATGATCTGATTGGTGGGATCATCGCCCAAGACTTGTTCGAGTTCTTCCCACGCCGTCAAGACTTGTTCGGCGTTCGCCATGTCCGCCATGCTGCATCCGGCTTGCATGTTCGGCAGAATCACGACTTGATCGGGGCGTCCGAGAATCACGGCGCTCTCTGCCATGAAATGCACGCCCGCGAACACGATGTATTTGGCGGCGACGGATGCGCCTTCTTTGCTCAGTTGGTAGCTATCGCCCTGAAAATCTGCGAACTGCACGACTTCATCGCGCTGATAGTGGTGTCCCAAAATCACGACTTGATCGCCTAGAGTCTCACGCGCGCGCTTGATGCGCTCCATTGCAGCGACTTCTTGTTCGATCAGCGTTTCATCGACCGTTTCGGCGCTCACCGTTTCGGTTTCAACGTGAGCGGGGGAGAGCAGTAGTTCAGCCATCCGATTATCCTTTACACTTACAGTCGTTCAATTTGCATCGAAAGATCGAGCGCGGGCGCGGAGTGGGTCAGCGCGCCGACGCTGATGTAATTCACGCCTGTTTCCGCGACGGCGCGGACGCGCTCCAACGTCATATTGCCGGACGCTTCGAGCGGCGTTCGTCCAGCGGTTTCGACCACACATGCGCGCATTTCGTCCAGCGTCATGTTATCGAGCAGAATTTGGTTGACATTGAGCGGGAGCGTTTGGCGCAGTTCGTCCAGATCGCGCACTTCTACGATGATTGGCACGGCTGGCGCGCTGGCACGGACGCGCTCAACGGCGAGCGCGATGCTCCCGGCGGCGTCAATGTGATTGTCCTTGATCATCGCGGCGTCGTATAAGCCCATGCGATGATTCTGCCCACCACCCATGCGAACGGCATCTTTTTCGAGCAGACGGTAGCCGGGCGTTGTTTTGCGGGTATCGAGGATCGCCGTGTTCGTTCCGGCAATCGCATCGACGTAACGCCGCGTCAGCGTAGCAACGCCGCTCAAGTGCTGCAAGAAGTTGAGCGCCGTTCGTTCGCCCGACAACAGCGCGCGTCCCGCACCCTCAATTTGGCAGATCAGCGTCCCCGTGGTCACGCGGTCGCCATCGTCGCTATGGGTTGTGACGATGATTTCGGTGTCGATCTGCGCGTAGACCCGCTCGACGCTCATCAATCCGGCGATCACGCCGTCGGATTTGGCGACGATGCGCGCGCGATAACGCAGCGCGGGTGGAAGGGCTGGACGGGTGACATCGACGCCAGCGCGCATGTCTTCATCAAGTGCCAGTTCAATCAGATGGTCGAGCGAGGCAATCAGACTCGTCGCGGACGGTTCAATCGACATAGGGTAACTTCTACACTATCCAAATCGATAAAGAGAGCGCGCAACGTGCGCGCTCTTGTTGAAAAGAATGTTATGCCTATTCGGACTTGTTGTCAAGCATACACTAACCCGATCCTCAGGAATTGGGGGTTAGAGGTCGAGTTTGCCCGTTTCGCCGTTGTGGTAGCGATCCAAGATCGCGCGGGCGACGATATCGGGGGTTTTCGCATTCTTGGGCAGGCTGAAGGGCGCGTTGTTCCAGAAGGGGGTATCGACTGCGCCGGGATGCACAACTGTGAATTTATGCTTGCGGTGTTCCTTCGCCAAAATCCCGATCAGGGGTTCGAGTCCGGCTTTCGCGGCGGCGTAGGCGGCGAATTTGGGCAAAATCAGATGGTCGATGTACGCGCCGATGAACATCAGATGTCCGCCTTCGCGCATCAGCGGGACGCTGACCTGTGCGGCGCGGAGTGCGCCCGTCAGATTCGAGTCGAGCGTTTGCGTCCAAGCGTCGGCGCTCATGTCCGCGATGGGCGATGCTGCCAGTCCACCCGCCGCATAGACGACCAGATCAACGCCATTCGACTCCATCGCCACGCGCATGGCAGCGTCTTTGAAGCTGTACGCGCTGGCAGCCTCGAAACTGCACAGCAGGTCGGCGTCGGCGGGGATGCGGGTTTCGTCGCGCGCGGCAGCGAACACGCGCCAATCTTCACGCTTCAACAGCGACACGAGTGCCGCACCCATGCCGCCGGATGCGCCCCAAATCAATGCTTCGGGCATTTATGTTCCTATCTTGACTGCTTGCGCGGCATGGATCAATGCATCGATATCGGGATGATCGCCCGGATGTTTGCTGTAATAGGCATAGCGCACGATTCCCGCGTTGTCTACGATGAATGTGCCGGGCAGCATGGTTGGATCAGCCGTCACTTCACCGGGAAAGTAACCCTGAATGGTAGCACGCGCGCCCTTGACCAACATATCGAGCGACGCAAATTCTTTCAGTCCGGCGCGCTTCAGACCGTAGACGTTATAGACTTCGACAGTGCTATCGCTCAAACAGGTGGCACTCGGCGCGAGCTGTGGGCAATAACGGGCGGCGTGTTTGGGATCGCCCATGGCGACCGCGACCACTTCTAATCCGGCAGCGGTCAAATCGGTAAACCGGTTCTCAAGCTGCGACAACCACTGGCGGCAGAAGGTGCAGCCGAAGTGTCGTAAAAACGTGAGCAGTGTGGTTCCCTGCTTAAACGTCTCGCTGAGATGCACGGACTGATGATCAAGGGTCAACAGCGCGTGATTAGGCGCGTGGTCGCCAACTTGGAGTGGTTTTGCTTCCATTTTTTCAACTTTCGTTGTAGGGCGCGTCAGTTGACCGCGCCCGATCATGCGAACTGAGGTTACGCCGCGCCGCGCTGCAACGGCGTGCTGCCGCGCGATCCGAGCCATGATACGATGCCGAAGATGCCGATTAGCCCAACGCCGACTGCCAAGATGCCCGCGCTCAGGGCGACGACGGTTACATCGGGATGGCGCGCGACGATGCCCGCGAACGCCCAGACAATGACGCCCGCGTAGATCGCGTCGCGGTGGATGAAGGCGAACGCGCCGCCGATCAGCCCGCCGACCACAATCATGATCGCGCCCCACATCTCATAACTGATGCCGAAACCACTCCATTGGGCGTCCAACAGGACATAGGTGGCGTTGGCAATCGTGGCGACGGTGATCCAGCCGAGATAGATGCTGATGGGCGCGCCGACGAAAATTCGATCCGCGTTGGTCACTGTGACGCCCGTCGTGCTGGTGCGCAGCTTGCGATACATGACGATGAGCGAGACCAACAACAAAACCATCGGGATCATACTCAGGGCGAACAAGTTCCAGTGGAAGCAGAACAGCCACACGCAGTTAAACACGCCGCTTGCGATGAACCACCCGCCGAACGAACTGACGACGGGGCGTTCTTGGCGCGCCTGATAGAACGCGAAGGCGATCAAGCCAACGTAAATCAAACTCCAAATGCCGAACACGTAATTGGCGGGCAGGAAGTAATTGTTGTCGAACGAGTTGGCGATTTGCGCGCTGGTCTGGTTGTTGAACGGCACAATTTGCGACAACGCATTGACGATCAGCGTGGAAATCATGGCGACGACGTTGAGAAAGCGAAGCGTTTTCATACGGGTTCCTTCTGTTTGATGGCTTTGAAAGCACTGAGCGTCCGTTCGCGGGCGAAGCTATGCTCGACGACGGGCGCAGGATAAGCGGGTGGGGGAGCGGGCATCTCCCAAGGGGCATGGATGAATTTGTCGGGGACATCGCGCAGTTCTGGCACATAGTGGCGGATGTACGCGCCGTCGGGGTCGAACTGCTTGGACTGCGAGACGGGATTGAAGATGCGAAAATACGGTTGGGCGTCCGTCCCCGTCCCGGCTGACCACTGCCAGCCGCCGTTGTTCGCTGCCGGATCGCCGTCGATCAACTGCGACATGAAATAAACGTCACCTGCGCGCCAGTGGATCAGTAAATCCTTGGTCAAGAAGCTGGCGACAATCATCCGCGCGCGGTTGTGCATCCAGCCGATCTGATTCATCTGACGCATGGCGGCATCGACAATCGGGTAGCCCGTTTGTCCGTGCTGCCAGCGTTCGAGTTCATCGGGCGCGTGCCGATACGCGACGTTTTCGTATTCGGGGCGAAAACTGACGTTGTAGACGCGCGGGAAGTGATACAGGATGCCCATATAGAACTCGCGCCACGCCAGTTCGCTGATCCACACAGCAATCGATTGATTTTCAGACGAAGAACGCGCATCCGCGTGTGCGTGCATCGCCGCATGGTAGGCTTGGCGCGGCGACAGCATCCCGAAGCGGAAGTAGGGCGACAAGCCCGATGTGGCGGGATCGTCGGACGTGAACACATTGATTGCCAGCCGATTACGCGCTTCGGCATAGTCCAAAATGCCCAGCTCGGTGAAGCGGTCTAGGCGCAGTTTCGCGGCGGCTTCGCCCGCTTCAGGCACGGCGATGCTGTCGTGTCCCGTCAAGTCGCGGACAGACGGAAGCGGCTCGTTCGACAAGCCGTCCAAATTGTGAAACTGCTGATTCGGGATCGCGCTGGACGCGACAGCGGGTTTCGGTTGATCGAGCCAGCGGCGTTTGAACGGCGTGTAAACGGTGTACGGCTTATCCTCGGCGGTCAGCACCGTATCGGGGTCGTGCAGCATCGCGTCGTCGTAAGCGTGAACAGGAATCGACAGCGATTCGGTGATGCGTTTGTCGCGTTTGACGGCATAGGGCGTGTAGTCGCGGTTGAAGTACAGCGCCGTCGCATTCGTCTCATCGATAATGTGCGCGAACACGTGCAGCGGATCGCCGTGCCGGATCAACAGCCGCGTCCCGTATTCGCGCAGCGACTCGTCGAGTTTGTGCAAGCCGTCGAGCATGAATTTCAGGCGTGCGGCGCTGAAACGTTCGCCGTGCAGCAGCGCCGGATCGAAGCTGAACAGGGGGATGACGGACTGTCCGGTTGCCAACGCCGCACGCAAAGCGAGATTATCCGCGAGCCGCAGATCGCGCCGAAACCAGTGAATGACCGTCATGGCAGGGCGCGCTCGGCAGCGTGCGCGCTGGATATGTGCGCTGCGGTGGGGCGCGGTAAATGGCGCAGCACATCGTCGGCTACGCGCATCGCGCCGAGCGTGACGCCCGCGGTCGATTGTCCGGGAAAGATGCTATCTCCCACGAGGCGCACATTCGGGATACCCGTGCGCGGGCTGCGCGCCTTGAACAGCGATGTTTGCGGAAAGCCGCCGACCATGCCTTTATGGCGTCCCGTGTAAAACTGATAGGTGACGGGCGTTCCCGCCATCGTTAGCGTGACCGCGCGCTTGAAGCCCGGAATGGCGCGGTCGATGTTGTCGAGCATCCGCTCGGTATAGTCGGCTTTGCGCGCATCGTATTCGCTTCTATCGCGCGCCAGCACATCCCACCACGCTTGTACATCGGTGTGCGTCGTCACGGTAACGGCACGGTGTCCGGCGGGCGCGCGGCTGGTGTCCCATTCGGGCGACATCGAGATGAAAATGCTGCGTGTCTCGCCCAGTGCGCCGCGCATGTCCGCGATAATTTGATGATGATCGGGCAAATCGCGCGGGAGCATGTCCGTGCGCACGCCCAGATGGAGCGCGAATGCACCCCAACCGAAACGGCGCGTTTCCGCCTCAACTTGCAGCGATACGGGGCTATGTTCGCCCAACAAGTCGTCTAGCGACCACGGCGTGAGATTGGCGACGACGAAATCGCATGGCAGCGTTTCGACTTTGCTGCCGCGAATGCCGTGTTCGACCACGACGCTGACGGCGCGGTCGCCCTCCATTTGAATTTCGACGGCGCGATGGCGGTAACGAATGTCGCCGCCGCACGCCTCGATTTTGTTCACCAGCGTTTCCGCCAAGCCGCCAATGCCGCCTTCAACGTGATAGACGCCCTGCCGCGCCAAATCGAGCGCTGTTGCCGCGTACATCGCGTTCGCGCCGTGCGAGGTCGTCTGCGCGGAGATGAGAAGCTGCGCATCGATGAAGCGCACGAATGCCTCATCCGATGCCAACCCGCGCCATGTCAGCCATTGATGGGTCGATAGGAACGCGAACGGGATCATGCGCAGATCGCGCGGCAGATTGCCAATGCCGACTTTGGCGATTTGCAACAGTTCGGCGGCGTCGGTGGGCGGGAAGGGCAGCCCTTGAGCCGACAGCGACCAGCCCAAGTCCGCCAATGCTGACTGTTCGCGCCAGAAAAATTCGCTGTTCGGGAAGTGAGCGAGGACATCGGCGTTATCGCTTGTGAGGGCGATATCGCGGTCGGGCAGATGCACGACCCACGCGGGATCGTGGCGGCGCACGTTCCATTCGATGCCGAGTCGCTGTCCGGCGACGAAATGCGGCCCGTTGGGCTGAAAGCCGCCCGCGACCGTCGCGCCCGCCTCGAAACGATAATCCTTGTGCGTGAACGTCCCCGCTGACCCGCCCGCATAGGTTTGCGCTTCGAGGACGGTGACGTTATGTCCGGCTTGGGCGAGGAACGCGGCAGTCGTTAGCCCGCCGATGCCCCCGCCAATGACGATGATACGCGCCATATTCTATGCTGTCTGCTGCGCGGCAGCGCGTTTGAGGACGCCGCGCGTGCGTAAATGTCGATAGAAGAACAAGAAGCGCAGCGGCAACCCGTCGAACGCGAGGCGCGTGAACAGCCCCATCACTCCATTTTTATGTGCGATTTCGAGTCGGTCGATCAATTCGACGTTTCCGGGTTGATCGGGCAGATCGCGCGCGATGTGATGATGAATCCAGACCGCCGTCGGACCCGACAGCATCCGGTCGATGAACGCGGTGGGGATTTCGCCCGGTTCGTGGCGCGACGTCCACTTGAGCGGGATGAAAGTGAACCAGAGCGTGAACTCGATGTCGCCGCTGGTCAGCGATGTGCGGCGATCATCGCGGATTTGAAAGAAGATCGGCGGTGGGGTGAGGATCACGGGCGCTTTTGGATCGGCGTAGAACGCCATCACTTGCGCCGCTGTGCCGGGAACGGTCGTGCGAAATTCGACGGTTTTGGTTTTTAGCTGTGCAGACACGATCCATCCTCATCGCTTACATGCGAGATTATATCAATTATCGATGCTCAGGCTTATGGAGAGATCATCAGCGGGTGAGAGGGGGATGAATGGTGTTACAATCCGACGGGAACGCATATTGGAGCGCAGACGATGAGCCGTATTCGGATGGGGGCATCCGTTGGGGCAAACGCCGCCGAACGTGTTTAGCGATTTCCATTGGGTGCGAACGCACGAAAAGAAACTGATGGCGAAGTATGCTAAAGTTTCGATTATCGTCTATCGAGAGTAGGTGATTGGTGTAGGTGTCGATTATGATGCGGCACTTGCTGACGCTGAGCGGAATGTGTCGGAGGGTGATGAAGAAATTACGCCAATTCATTCCCTGCTTCACTATCGCCAGCCTTTTTTTGTGTTTACCCACGAAGAAAATCACTTTGACACGGATTGAACTTCAGTTGTGTATCGATCCGGGAAGTGCGGAAATCGTTGTCAACCCACTTCGCGTGACTGGAGGTTATGAAGTTTTCACTGCCCTTATCGATACGGGCGCTAAGACATCGCTTCTGCCAGAGAGTATTCGGACGCGGTTACAACATCGTGTTACTGGCACAATCAAAGTTGAACAAGCCAACATCGCCCAACAATCGTTTCAGGCAGTCGAAGCTGTTATTCAAGTTACGCTAGAAGATACAGTTGCTGGACAGACACAGCTTTTGTAAATCCCCGTATGGTTCACGGAGACTCGTGAAATGCTCATTGGCTTTGCTGGTATCTTGGATCGTGGCGTTCTGCATGTCGATATGCTTCAGCGGCGGGGATGGATCGACATTGATGATTCAAGTGGGGTGTCCCCGAAGAACACCCCGTAGTGTTGTTATCCCTCCAGCGTACTCAAATCCCCCTCCGGTTGCCCCATCGCCCGCGCCCGCAGCACGCGCCGCATGATCTTGCCGCTGCGCGTCTTGGGCAGTGCGTCTACAAATTCGATCTTCGCCGGAACAGCGATGGGCCCGATCTCGTGGCGAATGTGGTCTTTCAGCGCGTTACGCAGTTCTTCCGTCGGTTGCACGCCCGCGCGCAAGATGCAGTACGCATAAATCACGTTGCCGCGCACCTCGTCCGGCACGCCAATCGCCGCGGACTCCGCAACGGCGGGATGGCTGACCAAGCCCGATTCGATCTCCGCTGTGCCGAGCCGATAGCCGCTAACCTTGATCACGTCGTCGTTGCGTCCGATGATCCAGATATAGCCGTCCTCATCCTTGCGCGCCGAATCGCCAGTCAGATACCACCCTTGCTTGGCGTAGAGGCTCCAATACTGCTTGACATAACGATCCGGATCGCCGTAAATCGTGCGCAGCATCGCAGGCCACGGTTCTTGAATCACGAGGTTGCCATCCGTGCCGGGCGCGCACGCCTCGCCGTGTTCGTCCACCACATCGACTTTGATACCGGGAAACGGGCGCGTCGCGCTGCCCGGCTTCAGTGCGACCGACGGCATCGGCGTGATCATGAAGCCGCCTGTCTCCGTCTGCCACCACGTATCCATGATCGGGCAGCGTCCTTTGCCGATCACGTTGTAGAACCAACGCCACGCCTCTGGATTGATCGGTTCGCCCACCGATCCGAGCAAGCGCAAGCTCGATAGGTCATGGCGATTGGGCCACGCATCCCCGAAGCGCATCAAGCCACGAATCGCCGTCGGTGCGGTGTACAGAATCGTGATGCCGTATTCCTCGACCAATTTCCACCAGCGATTCGGGTACGGATGATTGGGCGCGCCCTCGTACATGAAGCTGGTCGCCCCGACGATCAGCGGTGCATAGACAATGTAGCTGTGTCCCGTAATCCAGCCCGGATCGGCGGCGCACCAGTAGCGGTCGCTGTCTTGGATGTCGAACACCCATGACAGCGTGGTCGAGGTATAGACCTGATAGCCGCCGTGCGTGTGCAGAATGCCTTTCGGCTTGCCTGTCGTGCCGGACGTGTAGAGGATGAACAGGGGGTCTTCCGAATCCATCTGGGTCGATTCGCAGATTGGGCTGGCGATGGGTAGCCCCGCCAAATCGTGATACCAGTAATCGCGCCCCTGTTCCATGTTGACGCCATGATTCGTGCGCCGAACGACGATGATCGACTCGACGCAGGGCGTCTTGCGCACGGCTTCATCGACGACATCTTTCAGTTTGATGATGTTCCCGCGCAGCCACGCGCCGTCACAGGTAATCACGACTTTGCTCTGCGCGTCCTCGATACGATCCGCGAGCGCCTGTTCGCTGAAGCCACCGTAAACGACGCTGTGAACCGCGCCGATTTTCGCGCACGCGACCATCGCAATCAAGAGTTCGGGGATGCGCCCCATGTACACCGTCACGCGGTCGCCTTTTTTCACGCCCATGCTTTTGAGGACGTTGGCGAATTTGTTGACCTCGCGCCACAAGCGATAGTACGAATAGGTTTGCTTATCGCCGGGTTCGCCTTCCCAAATCAGCGCCAATTTATTTTTGCGCCACGTCTTGATGTGCCGATCCAGCGCGTTGTAGGCGATATTGGTCTTTGCGCCAACGTACCATTTGTAAAAAGGCGCGTTCGAGCGATCAATGACCTGATCCCACTTTTGGAACCACTCTAAATTTTCGGCTTGCTTCGCCCAAAACGCCTCGATATCGGCTTCGGCTTCTTGGTAGACCGCCTCGTAGTCAGGGATCCGCGCGTTGCGGACGATATCGTCGCTGGGATAGTACCATTCGCCAGTCGCGGGCGAAAAACTGTCTTGGGTCATAATCGAGCGTTCTCCAGAAAGAAAAAAGTCTCACATGACGCGATTATAGCGGTGTCCGTTGGACTACACTACTTGTCTTGCGACTGTAACATTTTTCTCTCGTCACCATACTACAACCTGTACTGAAATGGGCGCACATTACCAACCCCAAACAACTTTATTCGATCTGCCTCACGTGACATTCGGGGAGCATTCTCGCATGGGTATTGCCGTGCAGTGGGACGACGACGCGCACACGATTGCGCGGATGGATTTCGATGGGAAATGGACGTGGACAGACTTGAAAAATGCGAACGATCAAATGGGGACGATGATCGCCAGCGTGGATCATCCCGTCGCTGTGATCACCGATGTAACACGCAGCAATCATCTGCCTGAAGGCGCGCTGTCCGAGGCGCGCTCGATCAGCGGCGGGCTGCGGGGTCAGGTCGCTGGCGGGTTGATCGTGGCGGTGCGCGCTAGTACACTCGTGAAATCGCTGTTTCCGATCTTCTTCAATGTCTATGGCAAGCGTGCGGGTTTCCCGATGACCTATTTCGTCGATACTTTGGACGATGCCCGCGCGCTCATCCGCGAAAAGCGGAACCCGCTCTTCTAATTGCGTCGAGTGCCGTGCGCACACCGTCCCACTCATCCGCCAGCATCCGAAACCACGCCGTATCGCGCCGCCGCCCCTTGACAATGTAATGGGCGTCCTGGATGCCCTCGAAGGTGAAGCCCATGCGCAGCGCTGCCCGCCGGGAGCGTTCGTTCAGCGCGTTACATTTCCATTCGACGCGCTGATAGCCGAGCGCAAAGGCGTGTTCGAGCATGAGATAGGTTGCATCGGCGTTCGCGCCCGTGCCTTGCGCAATTGGGCTGTACCAAATGCTCCCCAGTTCGATCTTGAGGTGTTCAGGGACATTTGCCATGAAATTAGCGACGCCGACCGGATGATTTAGCGTAAGATCGAACACCGTGAAGGGCAGCCCGTCAGCCGCGTCCAACTGGCGCTGCATATAGGCATCAAATTCGGCTTGGGCGGCGAACGCGCCCCCATTCATCCAGCGCCAAATCAGATCGTCGGCGTCGTAAGTGTCGATGTGACGCGCTCCGACGCTGAACGGTTGCCCGTTGGAAATCGCGTAGAGTGCCGCATTATCGCGCGCTGGATCGAATGGTTCGAGGCGGACGATTTTTCCGGTCAGCGTGACGGGCGCGGGCTTGCGCGGGAGCGTCGTTCGCTGTGCCAATAAATCGTCGGGGAGCAGGGGTGGGAGCGGCGCAGAAATCATGACGCGGGTTTTCCTTTGAGCGCTTGAAAGTAATCGCACAAGCCGTTTAGCGGACACGGCGCACACTTCGGATTGCTCCACGTACATAACTGCTGTCCGTGCTTGAGTGCCGAAACGTGGAAATTATACAGAATATACGGGTCATTGGGGAGCAGATCGAGCAATTTAGCGTGAGCGATATCGGGCGTCACTTTTGCGCCGATCAAGCCCGTGCGCTGGCTGACCCGGTGGACATGCGTATCGACGGGCAAGATCGGCTTGGCGAAGCAAAATAACATGACCAACGACGCCGTTTTGACGCCCACGCCGGGCAAGTCCATCAGCCAATCCATCGCCTCGTGCAGCGGCAGATCGCGCAGAAAGTCGATGGTTGCTTCACCGCGCGCATCGATGATTTTATGCAGCGTCGCTTGAATGTGGGGCGCTTTCACTTCGGGATAATTCGATGGCGCTATCGCTTCGGTCAACGCCGCAACGGGCGCATCGCGGATCGACTCCCATGAGCCGAACTGTTCCCACATTTGACGACACGCTATCGCCTCGTTCTGATTGGTTGTGCGCTGAGAAAGGATGGTCGAGATTAACTCGTGCATCGGTTCACGGCGGGCTTTGAGTTCGTGCGCGCCATAATGCTCCAATAGCAGCGCGTAAATCGCCATCGCTTTGCCGCTCAACATCTGATCCATGGGTTCCCGCCATTCAAGCTAAAGATTTGTGATCTTTCATCCGCTGTATGTTTAACATCAATCGCTACAATAACCACGACCAGTTGTTGGATTATCGAACAGGATCAATGGCGATGAAAACAATCGGAGTCTTGACCAGCGGCGGCGATGCACCCGGCATGAACGCTGCCATTCGTGCGGTCGTGCGCTGTGGACTGCATCGCGGCTGTGATGTGTTCGGCGTGAAGTGGGGTTATTCGGGCTTGGTGTTCGATGACATGCAGTCGATGGGCTTGCGCGAAGTTGGCGGCATCATCCAGCAGGGCGGCACGATCTTGGGCAGTGCGCGCTGTGCTGAATTTCGGACGGAAGAAGGACGCCAACGTGCGTTGGAAAATCTGGCGAAGCGCGGCATTGAAGGTTTGATCGTGATCGGCGGCAATGGCACGCAAACGGGCGCATACGAACTGAATAAAGCGGGTTTCCCCGTTGTGGGCGTCGCATCGACCATCGATAACGATCTCGTCGGCTCGGATATCACGATTGGCGTGGATACGGCGCTCAACATCGCGCTCGAAGCCTGCGACCGCTTGAAAGTTACGGCATCGTCACATCGGCGTGCGTTCATCGTCGAGGTGATGGGGCGCGATTGTGGCTATTTGGCGCTCATGACGGCGATTGCGGCGGGTGCAGAGGCGGTTGTAATTCCCGAAGCGGAAAAGACGCCCGAAGAAATCGCAGAGTTACTGCGTCGGGCTTACGCACGCGGCAAGACCAACGGCTTGATCGTCGTGGCGGAAGGCGCCAAGAACAACGCCGAGTCATTGGCGGCATGGTTCAAGGAACACGATCCGGACATCTTCGAGCTGCGCGTGACTACGCTCGGACACGTCCAACGCGGCGGCGCGCCCGGCGCGTATGATCGCTTGCTGGCGACGCGCTTGGCGGCGACGGCGGTTGAGTACCTGTTCGACGGGAAATATGGGATGTTGATCGGTACGCTCAAGGGTGTGATCACGGGGACGCCGCACAGCGAAATCGTCGGCAAGCACAAAACCCCCGATTTGCGACTGTTGGACTTGGCGGACGTGTTGTCGCAATAAAGTTATCAACGTAGAGGGAATGAGGCAGAATAGACGCTGCCTCATTCACTAGATTATATGTCCACTTCTGGCAAAATCGGCGGACGATAGATCGATGCAGCGGGTTCGTCTACCATCCAGACCACATTTCCCGCCGTCGGATTGACAATCTGTGCGGGCAGCCTGTCCGGCTGATAGGGATCATCGAATACGTGCTTGAGCGCCTCCGCCTTGTCCGCGCCGGACACCAGAAACATGATCATTTTCGCGCTGTTGATCGCAAGCGGTGTCAACGTGACGCGCTGAGCATGTTCTTGTCCGGCAATATCTTGCGCGACTGCCCACCGTTTTTGTTCGCGGATCGCCGCCGTGCCGGGAAACAACGACGCCGTGTGCGCGTCCGCGCCCATGCCGAGCAGCAGCAGATCAAACTGCGCCTTTGCCCCTGTGCGCCCCTCAAAATATTCGCGGAGTTCGCGTTCGTAGCGCGCGGCGGCTTCTTGCGCTGGCAGTTCGCCGTGAATACGATGGATGTGCGGTGCGGGAATATCGACTTGATCGAGCAGTGCCTGTCGCGCCATCCGATAATTACTGTCACGATGTCCGGGTGGCACACAGCGTTCGTCACTCCAAAAAACTTGGACGCTTGCCCAGTCGATTATCTTTTTGTAGCGTCGGTCAGTCAGCATTTCGTAGGTTAGGCGCGGCGTGCTGCCGCCCGACAAGCCGAGAATGAAGCGTCCCGTTTGCGAGAAGGCGCGCTCTGCGATGTCCGCGATCCGTTCGGCGGCGGCGGCGGCGAGCGCGCTGCCGTTGAAATAGACGCGCAAATCGGGTTTCGGACGTTCGCTCATGGTGTTTCGCTCCCACAGCCAAGCCGCCATACGCGCCCGTCGTCCGCCAGCAAGATATCGGACTCATCGGGACCCCAAGTGCCGCGCGGATAAACGACCAGCGGTGGCGCTTGTGGCGCTTGCCAGCCCTCCAAGATGTGATCGATCAAGCGCCACGACAGCGCGATTTCGTCCTCGCGTGTGAACAGCGCCGCGTCGCCCAACATCGCATCCAGCAGCAGGCGTTCATATGACTCGGGCGGTTCACCATTGAAGGTGTCCGAGTAGTCGAATTCCAAATTGACGGATTGCACATCACCGGATGAATTCGGGACTTTCGTGCTGAAGCCGAGATAAATGCCCTCGTTCGGCTGGATGCACAGCGACAAGATATTCGGCTGCAACTTGCGTCCACGTGGCACATTGAAGAATAGATGCGGCGGACGACGGAACTGTACGACGATCTCGCTGGTCTTGCGCATCAGCCCTTTGCCGGAACGCAGATAGAATGGCACATCCTGCCAGCGCCAATTGTCGATATACAGTTTGAACGCGGCGAAGGTCGGCGTATGCGAAGTGGGAGAGACGCCCTGCGTTGCGGTATAGCCTTCGTACTGTGCGCGTACAGTGTCGGTGATGCTGATCGGGCGGACGGCGCTCAACACTTTGACTTTTTCGTTGCGCATGATGTCGGCATCGAACGAAATGGGCGCTTCCATCGCCACCAACGAGAGTAACTGCATCAAATGGTTCTGGAACATATCGCGCATGATGCCCGATTGATCGTAGTAGCCGCCGCGATGCCCCACATCGACACTTTCGGCAACCGTGATCTGTACACTGTCGATGTAATTGCGATTCCAGAGCGGCTCGAAGATCGCGTTAGCGAAGCGCAAGAACAAGATGTTTTGGACGGTTTCTTTGCCCAAATAATGATCGATGCGATAGATTTGATCCTCGCGGAAACACGAATGCACGATCTTGTTGAGCGCCATGGCGGTGCTGTAGTCATAGCCGAACGGCTTTTCGATCACAACACGCCGCCAGCCGTCCTCCTCCACGTTCATGCTCAAGCCATGCAGATTCGTTACCACATCCTCGAAGAACTCTGGCGATGTGGCGAGATAGTAAAGCCGATTGGCGTTGGCTTCCGTCTCTAAACCCTCTACGAATGTTTCGAGCGTCGCGTAATCGTCGCGGTTGTTCAGATCGCCCCGTGCGTACCACAGGCGCTCTGCGAACGCGCCCCACGCTTCGGCGTCGAAGTTAGGCGCGTACTGCGTGGCGCTCTCCTTGAGCAAGTCCCGAAACTGCGCGTGGTCGTACTGGCGGCGCGCGAACCCGACGATGTGCGTTTCGTCGGGGAGTTTGCCGCGCCGATACAAGCTGAACAGCGCCGGAATCAGCTTTCGATGCGTCAAATCGCCGGACGCACCGAAAATGACGATAGTCGTGGTCATGAGTTGTCCTTTTTGACCTCGTGACCCCCGAATTGATTGCGCATCGCTGCCAACAAGCGCGCCGCATAGCTGTCGTCTTGGCGGCTGACGAAGCGCATCAACAATGCCATCGTGATCACGGGCGCAGGGACATCTTCATCGATAGCGGCGGCGACTGTCCAGCGCCCTTCGCCGCTGTCCGCGACCCACGGGGCGATATCGCTCAGGTTGGCGTCTTTCTCCAGCGCGCGCGCCGTCAAATCGAGCAACCACGAGCGGACGACGCTACCATAACGCCAAATCTCCGCGATTTGGTGCATGTCCAAGCCGAAATCGGGCTGCTTCTTGAGAATCTCGAAGCCCTCCGCAAAGGCTTGCATCATGCCGTATTCAATGCCGTTGTGTACCATCTTGGTGAAGTGTCCCGCGCCGCTGGGTCCCACATGTCCCCAGCCCATGTCCGAGGCGGGCGCGAGCGACTCGAAGATCGGGTTGAGGCGCTCAACGGCATTGGGTTCGCCGCCGATCATCAAGCTGTAGCCTTCGGTGATGCCCCAAATGCCGCCGCTGGTGCCGCAATCGACGTAATGCAGCCCGCGTCCCGTCACCCATGCCGCGCGGCGCACAGTGTCTTTCCAATTGCTGTTGCCGCCGTCGATGATCGTGTCGCCGGGTGACAGCAGATCGAGCAGTTCTGTGATCGCCTTTTCGGTCACGTCACCCGCTGGAACCATCAGCCAGACGGCGCGCGGTGCGCTCAGTTTGCTCACCAAGTCGGGGAACGATTCCGATGCGATTGCGCCCTGAGCGGCGGCGGCTTGAACCGGCGCGGGGCTGCGATTCCAGACGACGATTTCATGTCCGCCGCGAACAAGGCGCAAAGTCATATTCGCGCCCATCTTGCCAAGTCCGATCATTCCAAGCTGCATCATGTGCTCCTTTTGTCGATAGTGAGATGTACGTATTGTAACGCTGATAGACGACATGAACGATCTCAGATGAATAGCACTTTTTGTTCGCTACGCGCCGCCGATTATGGCACAATCGAACGATAGCTGTTTATGAGCATCAGGAGTTCGATGTGACGACAACGAACGAGACGGGCGCGGCGACGCGCGTGATACGGGACGCAACCGTTGGACTGGACGCGATCTTCGCGCCCAAAAATGTCGCGCTAATCGGCGCGACGGAAAAAGTGGGCAGCGTCGGACGGACGCTCTTGCGCAATTTGATCGACAATCCATTCGGTGGGGCGGTGTTCCCGGTCAACCCAAATCGTCCAAGTGTGCTGGGCATTCGCGCCTACCCGAATGTTGCCGCTGTGCCGGATACCGTCGATCTCGCCGTTGTGGTGACGCCCGCCAAATTCGTGCCGGGCGTGATCAAAGAGTGCGTTGATCTCGGCATTCCCGGCGCGATCATCATCTCGGCAGGCTTCAAAGAGACGGGCGCGGAGGGCATCGAACTCGAACGCCAGGTTATGGTCGAGGCGCGGCGCGGTGGGATGCGCATCGTCGGGCCCAACTGTCTGGGCGTGATGCGCCCAATGAGCGGCTTGAACGCGACCTTTGCCGCCGCCATGGCGCGTCCGGGTAATGTCGCGTTCATCAGCCAGTCGGGCGCGATCTGCACAGCGGTACTCGATTGGAGCTTCAAAGAAAATGTCGGCTTCAGCGCATTCGTGTCCGTTGGCTCGATGCTCGATGTGGGGTGGGGCGACCTGATCGACTATTTCGGACGCGATGTTAACACGCACGCGATTGTCATTTATATGGAGTCGGTCGGGGACGCGCGCTCGTTCATGTCAGCGGCGCGCGAAGTGGCGCTGAAAAAGCCGATTTTGGTTATCAAAGCGGGGCGCACGGCAGCGGCGGCACACGCGGCAGCATCGCACACCGGATCGCTGACGGGCAGTGACGAGGTGTTGGACGCCGCGTTCCGGCGCGCGGGGGTACTGCGCGTCGATAACATCGCTGATGTGTTCTATATGGGCGAAGTGCTGTCCAAACAGCCGCGTCCGCGTGGAAATCGGCTGATGATGATCACCAACGCGGGCGGGCCCGGCGTGTTGGCGACGGATGCGCTGATCTTAGGCGGCGGCGAACTGGCGGAAATCTCCGACGCGACAATTCAGGCGCTCAACGGCATTCTGCCCGCGTCGTGGAGTCACAGCAACCCGATTGATGTGCTTGGCGACGCCAGCCCGGAAATCTATGCCAAGACGTTGGAGATCGCCGCCCATGATCCCGAAAGCGATGGGCTGCTCGTCATTCTGACGCCGCAAGCGATGACCAATCCAACGCAAACCGCCGAGATGATGCGCCCCTATGCCCACATCGAAGGAAAACCTGTGTTAGCAAGCTGGATCGGTGGGCCCGGCGTGGCAGCGGGCGAGTCGATCCTCAACGCCGCCAATATTCCGACGTTCCCGTTCCCCGATCTTGCCGTGCGCAGTTTCAATTATATGTGGAGCTACGCCGAGAATCTGCGCAGCATCTATGAGACGCCCGTGTTTCCCGGCGGTGGCAACGATACACCCGAACGCGACGAAGTGGCGCGCATTTTCGCCCATCTGCGCGCGACGAAGCGCGCGATCTTGACCGAATATGAGAGCAAGCGCGTACTGGCGGCATATCATATCCCCACCGTCCCGACCCAGTTGGCGTTGAACCTCGAAGCAGCCGTCAGCGCGGCAGAGGTGATCGGCTATCCGGTTGTCCTGAAGCTCAATTCTGAGACGATCACGCATAAGACCGATGTGGGCGGCGTCAAGCTGAACTTGGCGAATGCGGACGCGGTGCGCGCCGCCTATACAGCGATCCAAACGTCGGTGACGGCGGCGGCGGGCGCGGAACATTTTCAGGGCGTGACCGTGCAGCCGATGGTCAAACTCGACGGCTATGAATTGATCATTGGCAGCAGCCTCGATCCCCAGTTTGGACCCGTCTTGCTGTTCGGATCGGGCGGGACGCTGGTCGAGGTTTACAAAGACAGCGCGCTCGGCTTGCCGCCGCTCAACACGACGTTGGCGCGGCTGATGATGGAGCGCACGTTGATTTACAAGGCGCTGAAGGGTGTGCGCGGGCGTCCGCCCGTTGATCTGGCGGAAATTGAGCGCCTGATGGTGCGCTTCAGTCAGTTGGTCGTCGAACAGCCGTGGATCAAAGAAATCGATATCAATCCGCTGGTGGCATCGCATGAGCAGATCATCGCGCTGGATGCGCGCGTCGTGCTGCATGACGCCGATATGAACGCCGATAAGCTGCCGCATCCCGCGATCCGCCCGTACCCGATTCAATATGTTGGACAGTGGACGACGAAAGATCAGATTCCGGTCACATTCCGCCCGATTCGCCCGGAAGATGAGCCGTTGATGGCGGTGTTCCACGAAACGTTGTCGGAGCGCACCGTTTATATGCGTTATCTGAAGGCAATGAACCTCAGCCAGCGTATCGGGCATGATCGCTTGTCGCGCCTGAGCTTCATCGACTACAGCCGTGAGATGGTTCTCGTGGTAGAGCGGCGCGATCAGGGGACAGCCGAACTGCTGGCGATTGGACGCCTGACCAAGACGCGCTACTTTGACGACGGAGACGCAGCGGCAGAGTTCGGGGTGTTGGTCAGCGATAAGGTTCAGGGGCAGGGCTTGGGACGTGAAATGCTTAAGCGGCTCATCGAAGTCTCGCGCCAAGAGCAAATCACGCGCATCTATGGCGATGTGCTGGCAGAAAATAAAGAGATGATCACGCTGATCGACTCGTTCGGCTTCAAAGTCTACCCAACGGATCGTGACGGCGTGCTGCGCGGAGAATTGGAAATAAAGAACTGAGTGCTGAGGGAAAAGGGCAGGACTGCGGACTGAGCGCAAAGGACTGAGTAAGGGCAAGGACTAAGGGTAAAATCAGGTTCTTGTTTTTAACTCAGTCCTTTGCCCTCAGTCCTCTACCTTTGCCATCCATTCGTCTAATTGGGGATGTGTGGGCGCGTGCGTCGCGCCGCCCACGCCTGTGACCGACATGCCACCACAGATGTTGCCGTAGCGTCCACAGACATCGAGCGGCTGCTGTTCAACGATCCAGCCATAGAGAAAGCCGGCGTTGAAGCAGTCCCCTGCGCCAGTGGTATCGACGACATTCCCCGCGCACACGGCGGGCGAGTGGACGATTTCGCCGCGCCGCCCCACCCACGCACCGCGCGCGCCATCCTTGATCACGATCAGTTCGACCCATTCCATCAATTGATTTAGCGCGCCATACAGGTCGGTTTGCCCCGTGACCATGCGCGCCTCGCGGGCGTTGGGCATGAAAATATCAATCGATTCGAGCAAGCACGACCAATCGCACGCCGAAATCAGCGCGGGCGCGTCTTGACAGTCCATCGAAATCGTCGCGCCGCGTGCGCGCGCGGTTGCCAACAGGGGCGCGATCTTGTCCGTCGGCATCAGCCCGCCCAGATGTAGATGTTTGTACGATGCCGATTCAATGATGTGCAGCCAGTAGGTGTAGCGGTCGGGCGGTTCGGGGTCGGCAAACGTGACAAAGGCGCGTTCGCCACTGAACGGCATGGCGGTGGTGATCTGTCGATACGGATGATCCAGTGTGCGCGTCAGCGCCAAGTCGATATCTTCGTCCAGCGCCAGTTCGCGGACGAAGCGGCTGTATTCGTCCGTGCCGAACGTCCCCGCCCAGCCGACGTGCGCCCCCAGTCGGCGCAGCGCCGCCGCTGTGATGAACATCGCACCGCCCGTCGATTGGATGTTGGTGCTGTAGATCTCGCGTCCGAGCGTCGGAAATTCCGGCAAGCCGCTGTAGATCAGATCGTAGAAATAATCGCCGATGAGCAGGATGTCATAAAGTGCTGACGCCATGATGTCGCCTTCGGGGTCGTGTCATATGAATCGTGATCGATTGTTGCACGGCACGGAAGGGAGTCAAGAGCCGATATGACGCGAGACGATTGCCCGGAGTTCGGTTGTACTGAACGGCTTGGACAAAAAGGCGACCGCGCCTAACTCATAGGCGCGCAGTTCGTCGTCGGGATTGCTGCGTGCGGTGTAGGCGATATACGGGATGTTTTGCGTCTCTGGCGTTTGACGCAGCCAGTTCATGAGCGCGAAGCCGTCAATGACGGGTAAGCTGATATCCACGAGGATGAGATCGGGCTTTTTCTCGCGCAGCCACTCGACCGCGCTTGGCACATCAATCGCATCGATCACTTGAATATCGAGCGGACGCAGCGTGAAGGCGACCAAACGCCGCGTTGTATCTTCGTCTTCTACCACCAGCAGAGTACGACTCATCAGAAATATACTTTCGATAGCGACTATCTGTGAAAACGCAAATCGTTTTACTTTAATTACATTATATATTTTTCGAGCGCGCTTGTCGAACCTTGTCCACTTTGGACAGTGGGGGCGTGCGCGTATTGGTGAAGTGCGCTATCGTTCAAGCTGTAGTATTGGTTAAAATTCATCTCACATTCAATCGCAATTGGCGCGCATGAGCAAATCGCATGAAACAATCGCAGTCACAATCACTTCAGACTTTCTCTGATCCTTTCACCCAGTATGACATTGTGGGCGCATTCGATGAAATGTTCGAGGCGGATGGATCGGTGCGCTCACATTATCAGGGTATCTTTCAGCGGTTGATGGAGCTGCCCGCCGATGAATTGAAGCGCCGCCAGCACGCCGCCGATGTATCATTTCTCAATCAGGGTATTACGTTCACTGTTTATGGCGATGATGAAGGCACAGAGCGTATTTTCCCCTACGACTTGCTGCCGCGCATTATCACAAGCGCCGAGTGGGATATCATTGAACGTGGGCTGACACAGCGGATCACGGCGCTCAACTTGTTTCTGAAAGATATTTATCACGATGCGAAAATCATTCGTGACGGTGTGGTTCCCGGCGATCTGATCTATAGCTGCAAGTACTATCGGCGGCAGATGCGGGGCGTGCGCGTACCGGGCGATATTTATGTTTCGGTCGTGGGGACGGACTTGGTACGCGGCGCGGATGGTTACTTTTATGTCTTGGAGGACAATCTGCGCGTGCCGAGCGGTGTGTCATACATGCTTGCCAATCGCCAAGTCATGAAATACACCTTTCCACGCTTGTTCACCGAGTATGGCGTGCGTCCTATCGACCACTATGGACAGGCGCTGCTCAGCACGATGCGCGCGCTTGCACCACGCCGCCAAGTGGAGGCGAATATCGTGCTGTTGTCGCCGGGCGTGTTCAACTCCGCTTATTTTGAACATGCTTTCCTCGCGCGCCAGATGGGCATCAAGCTGGTCGAAGGGCGCGATTTGCTCGTGCATGACAACGTGTTGTATATGCGCACAACGAGCGGCTTGCAGCGCGTCGATGTCATCTATCGGCGGGTCGATGATGATTACCTCGATCCATTGGTGTTCCGATCCGACTCGATGTTGGGCGTGCCGGGCTTGCTCAACGTCTATCGCGCGGGCAACGTGGCGCTCGCCAACGCGATTGGCACGGGCGTCGCGGATGATAAAGCAGTTTATAGCTATGTGCCGCAGATCATCCGGTACTATTTAGGCGAGGACGCGATCTTGCCCAACGTCGAGACCTATCTCATGACCAATGATGTACAGCGCGCATATGTGCTGGAAAATCTCAATAAGTTGGTCGTGAAGGCGGTCGGGGAATCGGGCGGCTATGGTATGTTGATTGGCACACACAGCACCGCCGAACAGCGTGAAGAATTTCGCCAGCGCATTATCGCTGATCCGCGTAACTATATCGCCCAACCCACCCTTGCCCTGTCGCGTGCGCCCTGTTTTATTGAGGATCAGGTCGAAGCGCGCCATATCGATCTGCGCCCTTACATCCTCTATGGCGAGCGCGTCACGATTGTGCCGGGTGGCTTAACGCGCGTGGCGCTGCGGCGCGGATCGCTGGTCGTCAATTCGTCGCAGGGCGGTGGCAGCAAAGATACATGGGTGTTGATGGATTAATGGGGGCAGCGCATGGCGCGCTATGCCCGCACAAGAGGGTTCGATCATGACAATGCTTTCGCGCGTCGCGGATACGCTCTATTGGATGAGCCGCTATTTGGAACGTGCCGAACACACCACGCGACTCTTGGACTTGCAGTTGAACATGATGCTCGAATCGCCCGCATCGGCAGAACTACGCTGGCAGCGCATCTTGGACGGCTTGTGGGTCAAACCTTCCGAAGCGCGCGATGCTTACACGATGGCGGAGTGGTTGACCTTCGATGCGTCGCACGAAAGCTCCATCTTCTCTTGTATCGTATCCGCGCGCGAGAATGCACGTTATGTCCGCGAGCAGATCAGCTCCGAGATGTGGGAGCAGGTCAACTTGATGGCGCTGCGGATGCGCCAATCGACCATCGATGAGATTTGGAACGATCAGCCGCACGAATTTTTCCGAGCGATCAAAGAGGGCTGCCATCTATTTCAGGGCATCACCGACTCGACCATGAATCATGGTGAGGGTTGGCAGTTCATCCAATTGGGACGTTATCTGGAGCGCATCCACGCCACCGCGCGCTTGTTGGACGTGCATTACGCCGCGTTTGCCGAGACGCCATTTCATCAGACGGTGCTTGGTGATACGGCGGAGTGGATTGGACTGCTCAAGTCCTGTACCGCGTTCGAGGCATACTGTAAAGTTTATACAGCGGATTTGCGTCCGGGTCGGATCGCGGAGTTTTTGCTGCTCAACGCCGAATTCCCACATTCGATTCGCTTTTCCGTCCACTGCGCGCACGCGGCACTCTTGGAATTGGAAAAGTTCACCGAGAGCAAGCGCGCACGCCAAGTCAATCGCTTGGTGGGGCGGCTGCGCGCGCTGCTCGATTATGGACAGATCGACGAGATTATGGGCGGGGGCTTGGGGTCGGTGCTGATCGAAGTGGATCGGGTACTTGATCTCATCCACGACGCGATTTATCAAACGTATATCACGTATCCAGCCGATGAATTCGTCTCTTAGCGTTTTATCCTGATCGGTTTCGGGTCGAGGCACAATCGGCATGTACATCTCAATTCAGCACAATACGCGATTTCACTACAGCGAGTCGATCACGCAGAGCCTTACCGAGACGCGGATGCAGCCACTCACCGAGGGCTTTCAACGATGTCTGCGCTTCAAGCTGATCACCACGCCGCGCACGCGCATCATGGAATACCGCGATTACTTGGGCAACGCAGTTCACACGTTCGATATTCCCGGCGCGCACGATCAGTTGACCATTACCGCAGAAGCCTTAGTCGAAATGTCTTACCCCCCGCTGATTCCCGATGCGCTGCCAAATAGCGACTGGGACGACATCGACACGTTCTCAGCGGGCGTCGATTTTTGGGACATGCTGCATCCCGGCGAACGCACAGAATTGACGCCGCGTCTGATGCAGTTCCGCGACGAGATCAACGCGAAACGACGGCGCGATCCGCTCTCGCTGCTGCGCGAACTGAACACGCGCATTTATCAGGCATTCGATTATGACCCGACGAGTACGACCGTCGATTCTACTATCGATGAAGCGTTGGAGACACGGCACGGTGTCTGCCAAGATTACGCGCACATCATGGCGGCGCTGGTGCGGACGTTGGGCATCCCATGTCGCTATGTCAGTGGTTATCTGTATCATCAGCGCAACAAGAAAGATCGCTCGAATCCCGATGCGACGCACGCTTGGATCGAGGCGTATTTGCCGTCGCTCGGTTGGGTGGGCTTCGATCCGACCAACAATGTGATTGCGGCGGAGCGCCATGTCCGCGCTGCCGTCGGGCGGGACTATGCCGATGTGCCGCCGACACATGGCATATTCAAAGGGACAGCCGAGAGCGATCTTGAAGTTGAAGTTCGTGTCAACGAAGCTGAACCGCCGAGCGCGACACAAGACCTTACGCCGATGGGCGGTTGGGTGCCAATAGATGAGCAGCTTCAATTTCAACAACAACAGCAGCAGCAGCAGTAGGGGTGTGGCACGCCGCGCCCGCTGCTGTTTCGCTCGTGCCATGCGCTATCTGCGCGGCGCGCACAGCGGCGTCATGCCCCATATTGCCCTGAAGTTGTGACGAGTTTCGGCACAGGCTTAATATTTACACAATCTCTGCTTAAACTCACATCCTCAAAATGGCGTTATCCATTCCAAACCATTTTGAGGAGTTCACAATGCGGCTGCGAGTATTGTTTTTGCTCATTGGCTTATTGGCGCTTGCTTTGCCCGTGTCGGCGCAATCCGACGAACTGACGATTACCCCGGTCGGTACGTATGCGACTGGTGCGTTTGATGAAGGCGCGTCGGAAATCGTCGCCTACCACGCTGGAACTCAAACCCTGTTCGTCGTGAACGGCATGGATGATGCGATTGATCTGATCGACATCTCTGTTCCTGCCACGCCGACACTGAAGGCTCAGGCAAGCGTGGGTGAATTTGAATTCAACCCGAACAGCGTAGCGATTTATGGCGATATCGTCGCCGTCGCCGCGAACGCGGATGAGACGGATGGCGCGGGTGCCGTGCTGTTCTTCGACGCTCAAGGTGCCTATTTGAACATGGTTGAAGTCGGCGTTCTGCCCGACATGGCGATCTTCACGCCGGATGGCACGAAGGTGCTGACGGCGAACGAAGGCGAACCGAGCGACGATTACACCGTCGATCCCGAAGGCTCGGTCAGCATCATCGATATCTCCGGCGGCGTCGAAAATGCGACGGTCACGAACGTGACGTTTGGCGACGTCGAAGTGCCGGAAGGCGTCCGCGTCTATGGACCCGGTTCGTCGGCGGCACAGGATTTCGAGCCGGAATACATCGCCATCAGCGCGGACGGCGCGACGGCATATGTCGTCCTGCAAGAGAATAACGCGATTGTCACCATCGATATCGCGTCCGCGACGATCACCGCGATCACCGCCTTGGGCGTGAAGGATTTCAGCGTCGAGGGCAACGGGATTGATGCCAGCGGCGATGATGGTGCGATCAACATTACGACCTATCCGGTGTTCGGCATGTATCTGCCCGATTCGATTGTCGCGTTCGAGGCGAACGGCGAGACGTATCTGATCACCGCCAACGAAGGCGACAGCCGCGATTATGACGGTTACAGCGAAGAAGCCGACTTGGGCGAGCTGACGCTCGATGCGACGGCATTCCCGACGGCAGCGGAATTGCAACTGGAAGAAAACGCGGGCGGGCTGGAAGTCACTACGACATGGGGCGACACCGATGCCGATGGCGATTACGACGCTTTGTACGCCTTTGGTTCGCGCTCGTTCTCGATTTGGAACACGAGCATCGAGCAGGTCTACGACAGCGGCGACCAGTTGGAACAAATCACGGCAGCCACGTACCCCGACGATTTCAATTCCACCCATGATGAAAACGGCTCGTTCGAGAATCGCAGCGATAACGCCGGTCCCGAACCGGAAGGCTTGGCGCTGGCAGTGATCAACGACCAAATCTATGCGTTCGTCGGCTTGGAACGCATCGGCGGTGTTGTGGTGTTCAACATCAGCGATCCGATGGCACCTGTGTTCGTCACCTACGTCAATAACCGCGATTTCAGCGGCGATGCGGCGGCGGGAACGGCGGGCGATTTGGGCGTCGAAGGCTTGATCGTGATCGCCGCGGAAGACAGCCCGACGGGCGCGGCGCTGTTGGTTACGGCGAACGAAGTCAGCGGCACGACCACGATTTTTGAAATCGGCATGAACTAAAGACCAACCTCACCCTCAACCTCCTCTCCATGTGGAGAGGGGGGGGGCTTATTCGTCAACATCTGAATTGCCCTTCCCCCTGACGCCCTCGCTCAACTTGCGTTAAAATTCCTTCACATGATGCACAAATCATTCCACTATCAACGCAAGGAACGTTAGAATCATGCCGAAATATGAAGTTAAGAAAGTCGTTCTCGCGTACAGCGGCGGCTTAGATACGTCGATCATCGTGACGTGGCTGAAGCAAAATTACAACTGCGAAGTCATTTGCTTCACCGCCGATCTCGGACAAGAGGAAGAACTCGACGGACTCGAAGAAAAAGCGATCAAGACGGGCGCGAGCAAGCTCTATATCCGCGATCTGCGCGAAGAATTTTTGACCGATTTCGTTTTCCCGACGATGCGCGCGGGCGCGATCTACGAACGCGAATATCTGCTCGGCACGTCGTTCGCGCGTCCCCTGATCGCCAAACATCTGGTCGAAGTGGCGGAACGCGAAGGCGCGGATGCCATCGCGCACGGCTGCACAGGCAAGGGCAACGACCAAGTGCGCTTTGAAGTCACCGCAATGGCGCTCAATCCCAAACTCAAGGTGATCGCCCCATGGCGTGAGTGGGACATTCGCAGCCGTGAGGACGCCATCGCCTACGCACAAGAATTCAACGTGCCGATCACCGCCAGCTTGAAGAAAATTTACAGCCGGGATCGCAACCTGTTTCATCTCAGCCACGAGGGCGGCTTGCTCGAAAATCCATGGAACGAGCCGGATGAATCGATGTACGAACTGACGACCAGCCCGGAAAATGCGCCGGATGAAGCCGAATACGTCGAAATCGGCTTCGAGCAGGGGACGCCCGTCAGCTTGAATGGCGAAACCATCCCCGCGTTGGACTTGTTCATCGCGCTCAACAAGATCGGGTCGAAACACGGTATCGGGCGGATCGATTTGGTCGAAAATCGGCTCGTCGGCATGAAATCGCGCGGCGTTTACGAGACGCCCGGCGGCACGATCTTGCGCAAGGCGCATCAGGCGCTCGAATCGATCACGCTCGACAAACACACGATGCACTACAAAGATATTCTCGCCGTCAAGTATGCCGAACTGGTTTACAACGGTTTGTGGTACACCCGTTTGCGCGAGGCGCTCGATGCCTTCGTGACCATAACGCAGGAAAATGTCAGCGGCAACGTCCGGCTGAAGCTGTACAAGGGCAACATCATCATCGCCGGACGCAAGAGCGCGCACAGCCTCTACCGCGAGGATTATGCCTCGTTCGGTGAGGAAAACGTCTACAACCAGCAGGACGCGCACGGCTTCATCCAACTGTTCGGCTTGCCGCTCAAGGTCGAGGCGCTGTTGGGCTTGGACGGCGGCGGGGTGAGCCGTTATCGCCAGCCGGATTACAGCAAGTTCAAACGCGACTGATTAATGACAATTTGAACCGCCAAGACACACAGGACGCCAAGAAAATACACCTTGGCGCTCTTGGCGACTTGGCGGTTCAATTCTTCTCAAGGGGAATCATTATGCTTTGGGGTGGGCGGTTCAGCGAACCGACGGACGACGATCTGCGCGCGTTGAACGACAGCATCGGCTACGACAAGCGGATGTACGCCGAAGATATACGCGGCAGCATCGCATGGGCGCGCGCGATTGCGGGTGCGGGCGTGATCACCGACGACGAGGCGGCGCAGATCGTCGCGGGCTTGGATCAGGTGAAAGCCGAATTTGACGCTGGAACGTTCGAGATCAAGGCGGGCGACGAGGACATTCATACGGCGGTGGAGCGGCGGCTGACCGAGATCGTCGGCGCAGTCGGCGGCAAGCTGCATACGGGGCGCAGCCGCAACGATCAGGTGGCGACAGACTTTCGCATGGTGACCGCAAACATGGCATACCGCTTGTGCGCCCTCATTGCACAATTGCAAACCGCGTTGATCGAGACAGCCGAACATCACATCAATTCGCTCATGCCCGGTTACACACACGTCCAACCCGCCCAACCGGTGACCGCAGCGCATTGGCTGATGAGCTATTTTTGGATGTTTCAGCGCGATGCTGTCCGCATGGAACATCAAGGTGCGAACAGTGCCGACGATTTCCTGCCGCTTGGATCGGGGGCGTTAGCGGGGACGCCGTTTGCGATTGATCGGAATGCGTTGGCGCTGGAACTGGGTTTCAATGCGTTGAGCGAGAACAGCCTCGATTCGGTCAGTGACCGCGATTTTGCCGCCGAATTCCTGTTTGCGGCGTCGATGTTGGGCATCCATCTCAGTCGACTTGCGGAAGATATCGTCTGGTTCAGCAATCCTGCGTTCGGGTTCGTCACGCTCGATGATCGCTACAGCACCGGATCGAGCCTGATGCCCCAGAAACGCAACCCCGATCCGATGGAACTGGCGCGCGGCAAAGCCGGACGGTTGATCGGCAACCTGACCGGGCTGCTGACGACGCTCAAAGGGCTGCCGACGAGCTACAACAAAGACCTGCAAGAGGACAAAGAACCCGTTTTCGACTCCTACGACACGCTGATGAAAATTCTTCCAGTCGTGACCGCTGTCATTCGGACGCTCAAGCTGAATCCCGACAAGATGCGCGCGGCGCTCGATCCCGACATGCTGGCGACGGATTTGGCGGATTATCTGGTCAAGAAGGGGATGCCGTTCCGTGAGGCACATGGCGTCAGCGGGCGCGCGGTACGACTGGCAGCGGAGAAGGGCGTGCGCTTGCCCGATTTGACATTGGACGACTTGCGTGGACTCTCGCCGCTGTTCGATGCGGACGTAACCGCGGTGTTCGACTTTGAAGCGTCAGTCGCACGCCGCAACAGCATCGGCGGAACTGCGCCCGAAACCGTGCGCGATCAAATTGCTCTGGCAAGACGAACGGTGCAACTACGCTTGGACAACTCGCACAATGCCGACTGACGACAATATACGAACTTGCGCGTATGGCGTGATTTCGTATGCAGAGGGCTTGACAGGCTTGTACAGAATCGTTACGCTTACTTACGTTGGATTGTGCGAGTGAGCAAGATCACCATGCACCGCGATTTGTCGGTCTCGATTAGCCTTATCGTCGTTGGACTCGTCCTTATTGTTGGGGTCGAGCAATAGCGGTTTGGGTGCTGACGGACGCGCAAGCGAAACCATACATCAGAAAAGCCCCCAAATCGGGGGCTTTTTTTGTTGATAACGTCGGGGAGGATGAGGGGCATTATGACAACTTATGGCAAATATGTCTGGAAAAATGGCGAACTGATCGCGTGGGAAGATGCGACGGTTCATGTCACGACGCACGCGCTGCATTACGGCTCCAGCGTGTTCGAGGGCGTGCGCGCGTACAACACGACGGGCGGCACGGCGGTCTTTCGCCTGCAACCGCACATGCAGCGGCTGCTGAACTCCGCCAAGATCGCGCGCATGGAGATGAACTACGATCTCGATCAGCTTTGCACCGCCATGACCGATCTCGTCCGCGAAAATGGACACGACGCCTGTTATATTCGCCCGATTGCGCTGCGCGGCGCGGGCGCGTTGGGCGTCGAGGGGCGCAAGAATCCGACTGAGATATTCATCATGACGATGGAATGGGGCGCATATCTGGGCAAAGAGGCGCTCGAACAAGGCGTCGATGTACAGGTGAGTTCATGGCGGCGGATCGCGCCGGATACGTTCGCGTCGATGGCGAAGATCGGCGGACAATATGTCAACAGCCAATTCATCACGATGGAAGCGCACGACAACGGCATGAACGAGGGGATCGCGCTGGATTACAACGGCACGGTCAGCGAGGGCGCGGGCGAAAATATCTTCGTCATTCACGATGGCATCGTCTACACGCCCGGACGCGGCTCATCGATCTTGTTGGGCATCACGCGCGATTGTACCCTCACTTTGCTGCGCGATTTGGGCTACGAAGTCCGCTTCGACACGATCCCGCGCGACATGCTTTACGTGGCGGACGAAATCTTCTTCACGGGGACGGCGGCGGAGATCACGCCTGTTCGTTCGGTGGATCGCATCCCGGTGGGCAAGGGGACGCGCGGTCCCATCACGCAAGCGGTACAGGACGAATTTTTCGCCATCACGTCGGGAAAGAAACCCGATCCGTATGGCTGGCTCACGTATGTGAAGCAGACCGAACCCGGCGATTAAAAAAAAGTACTGAGTGCCGAGTGCTGAATACGGAGCAAAACGCCGTATTCGTCTCTCAGTACTCGGTACACAGCACTCCGTACTGAAAGACGAGCAAAGGACACCTTATGATTCTCACAGGCGCAGAAATCATTCTCGAATGTCTGCTACGCGAAGGCGTGGAAGTCATGTTCGGTTATCCCGGCGGTACGATCCTGCCGACCTATGATGCGATGAGCAAGTACCCCCAACTTCGCCATGTCCTCGTGCGCCATGAACAGGGCGCGTGCCACATGGCGGACGGCTACGCCCGTGCGACGGGCAAAGTCGGCGTGGCGCTGGCGACCAGTGGGCCCGGCGCGACCAATTTGGTCACCGGGATTGCGACGGCGATGATGGACTCGTCGCCTGTGGTGTGCATCACCGGGCAAGTCCCGCGTGCGGTGATCGGCTCGGATGCGTTCCAAGAGACGGACGTGACGGGCATCACCATCCCGATCACCAAGCACAATTATCTCGTCACTGACATCGAAGAAGTGGCGTACACGATCCGCGAGGCATTCTACATCGCGCGCACCGGGCGTCCGGGTCCAGTGTTGATCGACATCCCGAAAGATGTTCAGAATCAGAAGATGGAATTTGTGTACCCCGAAGGCGAAATCCGGCTGCCGGGTTACGCGCCGCCGGACAGCGCCCTCGATGACGATGTGCGCGCGGCGTTAGAACTGATCAACGCCGCCGAGCGTCCGCTGATCCTCGCGGGGCAAGGCATCATCCGGGCGGGCGCGACGGAACTGTTGAAAGCCCTCGCAGAACGCGGACAAATTCCCGTTGCACTCACGTTGTTGGGCAAGGGTGCGATGGCTGAAGATCATCCGATGACGCTCGGCATGATGGGGATGCACGGCGCGGCGGCGGTCAACTTCGCCATTCAGGACGCGGATTTGTTGATCGCGTTGGGGATGCGCTTCGATGATCGTGTGACGGGCAATCTCAAGACGTATGCGCCGCACGCCAAGAAAATCCACGTCGATATCGATCCGTCGGAGATCAACAAGAATGTGCGTGTGACCGTCGGCATCGCGGGCGATGTGAAAACGGTCATCGAACAGTTCTTGCCCGGTGTGCGCGAAACGACCCATCCGACATGGCTGAACAAAATCCGCGATTGGCAGGAAGATAGCGACGAACGCGAAATCCTCAACCAAGACACGGGTAACCGTCTGTTGGCGGCGCAAGTGATCAACGATCTGTGGCACGCGACGGGTGGAAATGCCGTCACCTGCACCGATGTGGGTCAGCATCAGATGTTGGAGGCGCAGTATTATCCGCATCAGCGCCCCAAGACGTTGATCACGTCGGGCGGACTGGGAACCATGGGCTTTGGGCTGCCCGCCGCGATTGGTGCGAAACTCGGACGCCCCGACGAAGAAGTATGGGCAATCGCCGGCGACGGCGGCTTCCAGATGACGCTGTGCGAATTGGCGACGGCGGTGCAAGAAAACGTCAACGTCAACATCGCGGTGATCAACAACGGCTTCTTGGGCATGGTACGCCAATGGCAAGAACTGTTCCACGAATCGCGCTACAATTCGACGCCGATGTTCAGTCCCGATTTCGTCAAGCTCGCAGACGCCTACGGCATTCCGGCGCGGCGTGTGACGACGCGCGCGGAGGTCGCGGAAGCAGTGGAGTGGGCGCGCAGCATCCAAGGTCCGACGCTGATCGAATTCGTGGTCGAGAAAGAAGATATGGTCTATCCGATGGTGCCAGCCGGCGCGGATTTGCACGCGATGATCCGTCGTCCGAAACCAGTTCAGGAATAAGCTCATGACTGAGACGAAATCGAATAATCAGATTCTCGCGGCGCTGGTGGAGAACAAGCCCGGCGTCCTGAACCGGGTAGCCAGTTTATTCCGGCGGCGCAACTTCAATATCAACAGCCTCACCGTCGGGCGGACGCATCAGCCGCACATCTCGCGCATGACGATCACGGTAGACGCGACGCGGGCGGACGCGCGGCGCATCCAAGCGAACTTGTACAAGCTGATCAACGTCATTCGCGTGGAAGTCGTCTCGACCGAGCCGCACGTCAGCCGCGATCTCGCGCTGGTCAAAGTGCGCTCTGACGACGCCGATTCGCGCAATCAGTTGACGGAACTGTGCGAACGCTATCCGGCGCGCATTGTCGATATCGGGCCCAAGTTCGCCATCGTCGAAATCACGGCGCAAGAAGATTTGGTCGAGGACTTCATCCGCGCCTTGCAGCCCATCGGCATCGTCGAAATGGTGCGCACAGGTGTCGTAGCGATGGGGCGCGGTGTGCGCATCTTGGAAACGGACTACGAACCCGCGATGACGCCGACGCAAGCGAACGGACATCACGTTTTCTAAGTACTGAGTGCTGAGTACCGAGTCAAAAAACTCAGTCCTCAGCACTCAATCTTTTTTTACTCTTTACATTAGGGGATAACGCCTCATGGCAGCAGTGATGTATTACGAGCAAGACGGCGATCTGTCGCTGTTGAACGGCAAGACGATTGCAGTGATCGGCTATGGCAGTCAGGGACACGCACACGCGCAGAACGCGCGCGACAGCGGCGCGAACGTGATCATCGGCTTGTACGATGGCAGCAAGAGCGCGGCGAAGGCGCAAGCCGACGGCTTCACGGTTTACAGCGTTGCCGACGCGACGCGCCACGCCGATATCGTCATGATTCTGATTCACGATACGCTGCAAGCGAAGGTCTACGCCGAATCGATTGCCGACAATCTCAAGCCCGGTGCGATGCTGATGTTCGCGCACGGCTTCAACATCCATTACAAGCAAATCGCGCCGCCGCCGACGATTGATGTGTCGATGGTCGCCCCGAAAGCGCCGGGACACCGCGTCCGCGAGGTGTTCAAAGAGGGCGCGGGGACGCCGGGCTTGATCGCCGTGCATCAGGATGCGACGGGGCAGGCGCACGCGCTGACGCTGGCATACGCCAAAGCGATTGGCTGTATGCGCGCTGGCGTGATCGAAACGACCTTCAAAGAAGAAACCGAGACGGATTTATTCGGGGAACAGGTCGTCTTGTGCGGCGGCGTGACGGCGTTGGTGCGTACCGCGTTCGAGACGCTGGTGAAGGCGGGCTATCAGCCAGAAGTCGCATATTTCGAGTGCTTGCACGAACTCAAACTGATCGTTGACCTGATGTACGAGGGCGGGTTGTCGTATATGTGGTACAGCGTGAGCGATACGGCGGAGTACGGTGGTTACACGACGGGCGACATGATCGAAGGCGAAGTCAAAGAGATGTTCGCGGGCGTGCTGACGGCGATCCAAGATGGCTCATTCGCGGCGAAGTGGATTCAAGAGAACAAAGATGGACAGCCCCAGTTCCGCGCGCGTCGCCGGACGGAACACGATTTGTTGATCGAAGAAGTCGGCGCGAATCTGCGCCAGATGATGCCGTTCTTGAAGGCAAAGACGATCCGCAAAGAGTCGTAATCGCCGATAGCGGGCGTAGGGGCATGGCGCGCCATGCCCTGAACATTGCCGTTTGCGGCGTGTAGGCGCGATACCTGTCTCGGTTGCCTGATTGTCATGAAAGGGGGTGATGCGTCTTGTCAGACGATGGTCTTAGCGATCTTCCGGTGTCTTTCGGTATTCCGTTGAGTAGTTTGTCATTCAAGAGAGGATCACCCCATTATGGCACGCAGAATTGTCGATGAAAATGTCGTCCTGATTTTCGATACCACCCTCCGGGACGGCGAACAAAGTCCCGGCGCGACGTTGAGCAGCGCCGAAAAGCTGGAGATCGCGCGGCAGTTGGCACGGCTCGGCGTCGATATCATCGAAGCGGGCTTTCCGGCGGCGTCCCCCGACGATTTGGCGGCGGTACAGCGCGTGGCGCGCGAAGTCGGCACGGCTGATGGTCCCACCATCGCGGGCTTGGCGCGCGTCGTTGAAAAAGATATCTTGGCGTGTTGGGAAGGCGTGAAGGACGCTGCGTATCCGCGCATTCACACGTTTTTCGGCACTTCCGATATCCATTTGAAATATCAAACGGGCATGACGCGCGAACAAGGTTTAGAAGCGATCCGTAAGGGTGTGACGTTGGCGCGCAGCCTGTGTGAGGATGTGGAATTTAGCCCGATGGACGCGGGGCGTACCGATCCACAGTATTTGATCGATGTGTGTGCGCTGGCGATTGAGTGCGGTGCAACGACGCTGAACATCCCCGATACCGTCGGCTATGTCACGCCAACCGAGTGGTACGAAACGATTTTCAACCTGATCGCCGAGACGCCCGGCGGACAGCCCGGCAGCGGCATTATCTGGTCGATGCACTGCCATAACGATTTGGGCTTGGCGACGGCGAACACACTGGCGGGCATTCGTGCGGGCGCGCGTCAAGCCGAGGTCACGATCAATGGCATCGGCGAGCGAGCGGGCAACACCAGCTTGGAAGAAGTCGTGATGGCGATCCAGACGCGCCAGTCGTATTTCGGGCTGCGCACGAACATCAACACGCGCGAACTGGTCAAGTCCAGCCGCATGGTGAGCAATTACACGGGGATTCACGTCCAGCCGAACAAGGCGATTGTCGGCAACAATGCGTTCGCGCACGAAGCTGGAATTCATCAGGACGGGATGCTGAAAAACTCATCGACGTACGAAATCATGACGCCGGAAAGCGTCGGGTGGTCGCAGAGTCGTCTCGTGTTGGGCAAGCACAGCGGACGGCACGCGCTGAAAGTCCGGTTGGAAGAATTGGGCTACCAACTCGACAAAGACGCGCTGCAACAGGTGTTCACGCGCTTCAAAACGTTGGCGGATGCGAAAAAGAACGTCACCGACGCCGATCTGCAAGCCTTGATGACGGACGAATTCCACAAGCCGCAAGAATTCTTCCGGCTAGTCGATATCCAAGTCACCTCTGGCACGATGGGAATGCCGACGGCGACGGCGAAGATCGTCAACGAAGATGGACTGGAAATGATTGTCGCGGCGGTCGGCGTCGGACCCGTCGATGCGTGCTACAAGGCGGTCGATCTGGTCGTGAACATGCCCAATACCCTGATGGAATACAGCGTCCACAGCGTGACCGCTGGCATCGACGCGCTTGGCGAAGTGACCGTGCGCATTATGACGCCGGACGGCACGCGCTCATTCGGCGGCTATGGCGCGGACAGCGATGTGATCGTGTCGAGCGTCAAGGCGTACTTGGCGGCGCTCAATCGCATGATCGCGGGCGTCGGTGCAGGCGCGGTGAAGCCGGAAGGCGAAGCGGCGACCGTCGAGATTTTAGGTAAACATGGATGAGCGAAAGTCTCTGGAGAAATCATCAAGTAGGTGAGCTGGTGCAAACTATGCTTGAAGCAATACCTACTGATCATGGACAACACCAATTTTGGACAGCCTATCAAATTGCTGTTGAATTTTATCGCCAATACCCAATGATAGCTGATGAGATCAATCAAGACCCCGGCGGCAGAGGGACAGGCAAGTACAACAGTCTTGCTCAATATCTAGCTCGTCACTTATCTGGTCATATCAATGAGTTGAACATCGAAATGGCGTTTCTCAACAGTCATCACATAAACGAATTGTCTTTTCGGCTTGATGGTGCAACCGAGATTGCCGCTTCGACTCTCAAAGATGGTGATAACACATCAATGTTCCGTTATAAAAAACGTAAGGAACGCGAAGTATGAATCAAGTTCGACTACAAACGCTCTTCGAGAAAGTCTGGAACAAACATCTGGTACAGCCCGGCAGCGAGGGAATGCCCGCCGTGCTGTACATCGATTTGCATCTCGTCCACGAGGTTACATCGCCGCAAGCGTTCACGGTACTACGCGAACGGGGTATCAAAGTGCGCCGCCCAGATCGCACGCTGGCGACGATGGATCACAGCACGCCGACGACGCCGCGCGGACTCGATGGCTTGATTCCCGTGACGGATATGCAAGCCGCCGCGCAGTTGGATGTGATGCGCAAGAACGCCGCCGATTTCGGGCTGGAACTCTACGATTTAGGGACGATCAATCAGGGCATTGTGCATGTGATTGGACCCGAACAAGGCTTGACGCAGCCGGGCATGACCATTGTCTGTGGCGACAGCCACACCAGCACGCATGGCGCGTTCGGCGCGCTGGCGTTCGGCATCGGCACGAGTGAAGTATCGCATGTGCTGGCGACGCAATGTCTGCTGCAATATCGCCCGAAAACGATGGCGGTGCGCGTCAACGGCGTGCTGCATCCCGGCGTGACGGCGAAAGATATTATCCTCGCCATCATCGCCAAGATCGGCATCGGCGGCGGCACAGGCTACGTGTTTGAGTACATGGGTGAGGCGCTGCGCAGGCTGTCGATGGAAGGGCGCATGACGATCTGCAATATGTCCATCGAAGGCGGCGCGCGCGCGGGTATGGTCGCTCCCGACGATACCACCTTCGAGTACATCGCAGGACGCCCCTATGCCCCGACGGGCGCGGATTGGGATCGCGCGGTTGCCGAATGGCGCACGCTCCCCACCGACGACGGCGCGACGTTCGACAACGAGGTTGTGCTGAACGCTGACGAACTGGTGCCGATGATCACCTACGGCACGAATCCAGGCATGGGCATGGCGATCAACGCGACCGTTCCCGATCCGGATCGTGCTTCGGATGTGAGCGCGAAAATGGCGCTCGACAAGGCGCTGAAGTATATGGACTTGCAGCCGGGACAATCGCTGCTTGGTAAAGCGGTCGATGTAGTGTTCATTGGGAGCTGCACCAACTCGCGGATTGGCGACTTGCGCGAGGCGGCGAAGATTATGCGCGGACGCAAAGTCGCGGACGGCGTGCGCGTGATGGTCGTGCCGGGTTCGCAGAAGGTGAAAGCGCAAGCCGAAGCCGAAGGACTGGATCGTGTTTTCAAAGAGGCGGGCGCGGAATGGCGCGAGGCGGGCTGTTCGATGTGCATTGCCATGAACGGCGATCAACTTGCGCCGGGACAATATGCGGTCAGCACCAGCAATCGCAATTTCGAGGGGCGGCAGGGCAAAGGCGGACGGACCTTCCTCGCCAGCCCGCTGACGGCGGCAGCGACCGCGATTTACGGTGTCATCAGCGATCCGCGCCTCGAAATCGAAGTGGAGCGTGCCTAACATGAGTCAGGTCACGAATTTTGCTGGTAAGATCGTCGCCATCCCAAACAACGACATCGACACCGATCAAATTATCCCCGCGCGCTATCTCAAAGTGACGGATAAGGCGGGTTTGGGCGCGGCGTGTTTCTCCGATTGGCGCTATAACGCCGACGGCACGCCGAAAGCCGATTTCGTGCTGAATCAACCGGAACATCAGGGCGCGGCGGTGCTGATCGGCGGACACAATTTCGGGTGTGGCAGTTCGCGCGAACATGCGCCGTGGGCGCTGATCGGCGCAGGCTTTCAGGCGGTAATCAGCACCTATTTCGCGGACATTTTCCGTAACAATTCGCTCAAGAATGGACTGCTGCCCGTCCAGGTCGATGAAGAAACGCACCGCCAGTTGATCAGCCTCGCGCAAGAAGACCCGCAAACGCGCGTCACCGTCGATCTGGTGACGCAAACGCTGACGCTGCCCGACGGACGCCAAGTGACATTCCCCATCGATGCGTTCTCGAAAGAATGCTTGCTGAAGGGCGTCGATCAACTCGGCTTCTTGATCGATCTCGATCCGGCAATCGTCGCCTACGAGAACGATCACGCCGCGCGTGTGAGTCTGCACGGGTAGAGCGCACGATGATCGAACCAAGCACGCAGCGTAGCGGACGTTGGATCGGCGTGATGGCGGTTGTCACGGTCATGGTGTTGATCCTGCCGGGCATTCGGGCTTGGTTCCAAATCATCAACGAGTGGGAGATCGTCCAGCCGACGCCTTACGAAATCATTGCCCCGACAGCGGCGCGCATCGAGTCCGATCTCGTCAACTTCGGACGCTTTCGCCCGTTGTTCTGGCTGATCTGGCACGCACAGCGTGCGCTTCTGCGCGACGATGCCGTGTTATGGCATCTGAGCGCAGCGGTAATCGGCGCGGCGACATTGTGCTTGATGTTCGGCGCGCTGCGTCGGATCGTCGGGTCGCCATTGGCGGCGTTGGGCGTACTCCTATTGCTGTGTTTCCCGCGCGCGGGGGCGATCTGGTACAACTTGGTCTATCAGGAAACCATTGGGACGCTGTTGATCGCGCTGGCGGGGTACGCGGCGGTGCGGGCGGCAGCGGACGGGGATCGTCGTTGGGATGCGCTGTTCGCGCTGGCGGCGATTGCGTCGGGCTTCATCAAAGAAAACTACGCGCTGCTGCTCCCGGCGCTGATCGGGATGCGCGTCTGCTTACAACTCGGATATCGGCGTCCGTTCAAAACGGTCTTTCCGGCGTTGTTCCTCGTCGTGCTGTCGTTCGGCGGGCTGATGGCGATCATCGGCTTGATTTTCGTGCGCACGCCCGATGGCTACGGACAAACCATCTCATCCGACACACTGCCCGGGTTGGAAGCGTTGGGACGAGTCATTTTGCCCGCTGGACTGCTGCTTCCGCTTGCGGCGGCGGTGTTCGTGCAGCGGCGGCGTCCGCTGTTGATGGTGTGCGCCTGTGGGACGCTCGTTTTGTGGCTCGTCCCCCAGGTGGTGCTGTACAACGAACGCATCGCCGAACGATTTCTGTTTCCGGCAGTCGTCGGGAGTGCTGTCGGCGCGGTGATCGCGCTGGCATCGCTGCGCGCGGTTCGCTGGCGCGGCGTGATCTGGGGCTTGTGGGCGTTGACGTGTGTTCCGTTTGTGGGCAACGTGTTTGGACAGTGGAGCGCGGCGGCGACCTACGCGGCGGGGACGGAAAATCTGCGCGGGGTGACGAGCGAACTTGCCGCATCGGACATTCAAACTGTCGTGATTCAAGTCGATCCGGGACAGAATTATGATCAATACGAAGCCGCGTATTCGGTCACATTGTTTTTGCGCCATGCGGGTTACAGCGGACGACTTCAACTATATCATCCGCCGAACGTGCCGATTGAAATGCTGACGGGTTATGTGGACAATGGTTTTTACGATGCGCTCGCCAGTCAACGTCCCGCCGCGCCCGCTGCGTATGTAATCTTGACGGCGGAGACAACATGGGTGATCGCGGCGGTTTGCGCGGTCGATCCGTGTCCTGTGCCGCCCATCGAAATGCCCACAGCCGATTGAACCTTCAATGATGAGACCGAGGACAGGCGTCATGCAAATTGCCATCTACGATACGACTCTGCGCGACGGAACGCAGCGCGAAGGCATTTCGCTGTCCGTCGCGGATAAACTGCGCGTGACCGAGATGCTCGATCATCTGGGCGTCGCCTATATCGAGGGCGGCTGGCCCGGCTCGAATCCGAAAGACGCGGCGTATTTCGACGCAGTGCGCGAACTGAAACTTCAACACGCCAAAATTGCGGCATTCGGTTCGACGTGTCGCAAGCACGCGCGCCCGGAGGACGATGCTAACATTCGCGCGCTGGTCGATGCCCACACCCCCGTTGTGACCGTCGTCGGCAAAACGTCGATGCTGCACGTCACCGATGTGCTGCAAACGACGCCCGACGAGAATTTGCGTATGATCCGCGAGAGCATCGCTTATTTGAAGGCGCTCGGCAAAGAAGTGATCTACGACGCGGAACATTTCTTCGACGGTTGCAAGCTCGATTTCGAATATGGCTTCGATACGCTGCGCGCGGCGGTCGATGGCGGTGCGGATTGGCTCGTGTTGTGCGATACCAACGGCGGATCGATGTTTTGGGAGATCGAGCGCTATTTCCAAGCGGCGGCACAGGCATTTCCCGGCGTGGCGTTGGGCATTCACACGCACAACGATGGCGAACTCGCCGTCGCCAATTCGCTGGCGGCGATCCGTGCGGGCGCGACGCAGGTGCAGGGGACGATCAACGGTTACGGCGAACGCTGTGGCAACGCCAACTTGTGCAGTATCATCCCTGATCTCGAACTCAAGATGGGTTATGAATGTCTGCCGAAAGGTGGTTTGCGGACGCTTGCACACGTTTCGCGCGCTGTCGCAGAAATCGCCAATCTCGCGCCGGACGAGCATCTGGCGTATGTCGGCAAGAGCGCGTTCGCGCACAAAGGTGGGATTCACGTCGCAGCAATCCGGCGCAACGTGGACAGCTACCAGCACATCGATCCGACGTTGGTCGGCAACGAAATGCGCATCCTCGTCTCGGACTTGTCGGGGCAGGGCAATGTTTTGAGCAAGGCGGCGGAATTTGGCTTGGATGTGTCACAAGCGGAAGCAGTCAAAGTTCTCGAAGAAATCAAGCAGTTGGAGAGTCAAGGGTTTGTGTTCGAGGGTGCAGAAGCGTCGGTCGGCGTGCGCTTATTCCGCGCGAAGCCGGGTTATACGCCGATCTTCACGCTGATCGATTTCACCGTGATTGTGGAGGATCGACGCGGACGCGGCTCGATTGCTGAAGCGATGGTCAAGATCGACATGGGCGGCGACGTGATTCATACGGCGGCGGAGGGCAACGGGCCCGTCAATGCGCTCGACATGGCGCTGCGCAAGGCGATCATGCCGCGCTACCCGCAGATTGTCGATTTTCAGCTTGCCGATTACAAAGTCCGCATTTTGGACGGCAGCAACGGTACAGCGGCGGTCACGCGCGTGCTGATCGAGACGCAGAACGGACAGCGGCGCTGGAACACCGTCGGCGCGGGCGCGAACATCATCCGCGCAAGTTGGTTGGCGCTGGTGGACAGCGTGGAATATGGGTTATGTGTGAGTGAAACTGAGACCGAAGGAGTCCCCGAATGATCGCCAAAGTCAATCTCACGGAAAAGTTCGCCCAGTTCAGCGATCACTATTCGCCCAAAATCGTCGGAGACGTGCAAGATTGCCACGTCAAATTGGTGAAGCTGCACGGCGAGTTCGTCTGGCACAAACATGACGACGAAGATGAAATGTTCCTTGTCTTCAAAGGGCGGCTGCTGATGAAACTGCGGGATGGGGATGTGTGGATCGAAGCCGGCGAATTCATCATCATCCCGCGCGGCGTTGAGCATCTCCCCGTCGCGCCGGAAGAAGTCCACTTGATGCTGTTTGAACCGAAAGGCACGCTCAATACAGGGGATGTGGAAAACGAACGCACCGTCGCAGAATTGCAACGGTTGTAATCGTGACAATGCGAGCGTTGGTTGACCCTCGTTTGATATTCGCATATACTGAAATGCGATGAAATAGATTACGAGGATTATCATGTTTTCGTATCACGGTGTCTATCCGATCATTCCGGCACATGACGTTGGACGCGCACGGCGCTTTTACGAAGAAAAATTGGGTCTGAAGCCGATTCGGGAAGTGGGCGGCGGTGTCGTTTATGGGTTAAATGGCGCAGAAATGATTTTTCTGTACGGGTCAGCCGGCGCGGGGACGGCGCAGCACACGATTGTCAGCTTTCTCGTTCAAGATTTGCGCGCGGAACTCATCAAGCTGCGTGCGAAGGGCGTGACTTTCGAGGAATACGATCTGCCCGGACTCAAAACCGAAGACGGTATCGCTCAACTGGATGGCGAAATCGCCGCATGGTTCAAAGACAGCGAGGGCAATATCGTCGCCGTTTCTCAAGTGGGGTAGTGGCGCGGTATAATCACAGCCTGTTTCGGGGAGCCGGATAAGACAATCCGGCTCATTTATTGTGGAGTAAGGACGCACGACATGAAGGCAAATATCGCTGTTTTGTCTGGCGACGGCATTGGCGTCGAAGTTACTGGGGCATCTATCGAGGTGCTGAACAAAGTCGCGGGCAAGTTTGGGCATGAATTCGCCTATCATGAGGGGCTTGTCGGCGGGATCGCCATCGATCAGACTGGTACGGCGCTCCCCGATGCGACGATCCGTGTGTGCGAAGCGACGGACGCGATCCTGTTTGGCGCAGTCGGGGGGCCCAAGTGGGATATCGTGGGGGCGAAGGCGCGCCCGGAGCAAGGCATTCTTGGATTACGCAAACATTTTGATCTGTTCGCCAATTTGCGTCCGGTCAAGGCGTATCCTGCGCTGTCGCAGTACACCCCATTGCGCGAAGATTTGCTGACGGGCGTCGATATGCTGTTCGTGCGCGAACTGACGGGCGGTATCTACTTCGGCGCGCGCCAAGAGCAGGGCGACGGTGATGTGGCGTATGACACGGAAATTTACAGCGTGCCAGAAGTCGAGCGCGTGGCGCAGGTCGCGTTCCGCGCAGCGCAGGGGCGGCGCAAAAAATTGGCATCCATCGACAAATTTAACATTCTCGCTTCCAGTCGCTTATGGCGTTCCACCGTCATCAAAATGCAAGCGGATTATCCCGATGTCGAAGTCGAGCATATCTTGATCGACGCCGCCACGATGCACCTGCTCACGCGCCCATCTTCGTTCGATGTGTTGGTCGCCAGCAATATGTTTGGGGATATCATCACGGATGAGGCGTCGGTGTTGGCGGGTTCGTTGGGGATGCTGCCGTCTGCGTCGCTTGGTGCGAGCAAGTTTGGTCTGTACGAGCCGATTCACGGCACCGCGCCCGATATCGCCGGACAGGGCAAGGCGAATCCAACCGGTTCGATCCTGAGTACCGCCATGCTGCTCCGTTTCAGTCTGGGCTTGAACGATGAAGCGGATGCCGTCGAACGCGCCGTCGATGCCGCGTTGGCGTCGGGCGCGCGCACGGCGGACATTGCGCCGCGCATTAATGGTCAGCGTGGCGCGTTCGTCAGCACGAGCGAGTACACGGCGGCAGTACTGGCAGGGATATAAAGAACAGGACTGAGGACTGAGTAAAAGCGAGATGATGTTTTTCTCGGTACTCACGGGGAACGCAACCAAGACTGATTAGGTTTAGAAGGCGTTGCGGGCGTCTGTTGGGACACCCGCAACACCAAATCACCCCATCTTGAACATGGGCTTTTGCCCTTACTCAGTACTTGGCACTCAGCACTCAGTCGTGTTCTTCAGGGTACTTTCGAGAAGCCCGTATCCAGATCGCGCGCGGTGCTGTCCATCGGCGTTGATTCTGAATCGCCCTCAGCGCGCAGCATCCACTGTGCCAGTGCCGAGACCAGCAGCATCAGCCGCCGCGCCGGATCGCTCATCGTATTCCACATCAGCGCGCGCAGTGATGCCAGCGCCAGCGCGATGTAATATTCCGTCCAATCGTCGGGATCGCCCAAACATTGCGCCGCGATTTCGCGCACAGCGATCACGGGCAGCAGTGCCGTCGCAATCGGGTCATCGGGCAGCGGTTCGCCCCGATACAACAGCACCAGATATGGGGCGATCTGCCGGATCGACGCCCAATCGCCTGCAACTTCTGGCACCACGATCTCCGCCAAGATACTGATCTCCAGTGATACCCAATCGAACGCAGTATGCCCACTGCGCGCGTGCGCGAAGTCGATCAGAAACGGGATATCCGCCGCGCCGCGCAGGATGTTTCCCAAGTGGAGATCACCATGAATGCGACTGAGCGTTCCATCGACTTGGCGATCCAACAAGTTATCGTAGGTCAGGATCGGGTTGGGCAGGGCGATGGTGTTGGTGATGGGAATGTCAGAGCCGCGCGGATCGAAATCGGCGGCGAGCTGGCTCAACGCCTCGAAGAACGAGTCGCGGCGCGTCTTCCAAATCCGTCCGTACTGGCGTTCGATCATTTCCGTGTGGAAATAACCCCCGGCGGCGATATCCACGTTGCGAATTAGGATAGGGTACGCGCGATAGATCGTCTCGCTCGTGTTCAGCCCCAATGACAACTGAATCATGCGTTTTTCGCGGTAGATGCGCTGGACGACGAAATGATGCACGCCGACTAACGCGCCGTATTCGATGCCCTCGGCGCGCCCGCGCTGAATCTGCTTGTCCACGACCAGCGACAGCGATTTCGCTGCTTTCGCTTCTTCGTCGGACACATAATCGAGCGTCAGCAGGGGAGGCAGCAGCCAATCGTATTCTTCCCAGACTTGAAAGCGATAGCTGCGCCGCTGCATCCACCAATTTTTGCCGAAATAAGGGAACAACTGCTCTTTGAGCCATGTGCCAAGCTGTGCCGCGCCCATCTCGCGCGCCAAAACGCGCATCGATGTCGCCCCGCCGCTGTGATCGGGTACGAACGTATACTTTAACCCTGCAACATCGAAGATTTCTGCCGTTGTCTTATCTTCAAGGCGGGCGGTTAACGGCGGCAGTGTATTCCGCACATATTGATTATAACGGCGTTCTTCATCCAAGATACTGGCGGCATCCGCGATCTTCACCACGACCGACGCATCTTCCGCGCCGTCCGCCTGAATCGGCGTGACCAGCAAGACCAATGCACCCGAATAGCCACCTGTCAGTTGCCGTTCGATGCGTAAGGTCGCGTAGGTATTGAACATGCGCCGTAGAATGAAAACGTGTTCTTCATTCAAGCCGGATGATGAGTCGAAGGCGGGACTGAAATCCAACTTAAGGATCGACGGACGCGGGAACGAGCCGCTGGAGTCGGCGTTGGCTTGGCGCGCGAGTTCGTCGATGGCGATGTTGAGCCGTCGCAAGATGCGGATTGGAATGCTGTCGCCTTCTTCGAGAATCGCCAGCAAAATGTCGCGTTCGTTCGGTTCGTCGCGCTTGGCATCACGCGCAATCTCGTAAGCGAGGTTGAGCATGAGTGCGGCGCGCGGCGTTGACGGATTCCCGACGAAGCGCTGGCGTTTGCGCGCTCCGCGTCCCATATAACGTCGCAGCGTATCCCTGACGTAATCCGGCGTGACGCCATGCAGATCGAGCAGCCGCCCCAGCAGCCCATCGGATAAATCGAGCAAGCCGATGAAATAATGCTCCACGCCTAAGTAATGATGGCGCATCCGCGCTGATTCTTGGCGCGCGCTGATTTCGATGTCTCGAAACATGCAATTAACCCGTTATTTGTCGATTTGAGGGGGGTCGATCCGCATCCACGTTCGTCCGATGCGGAAAAGCTGTCCGGGTTCCAGTGCCGCGATTGCCGATTTTGCCATGCGTTCATCGTCGATACCGTTGTCGATGAACGTGCCATTCGTGCTGCCGCAATCTTGCAACCACCAACCATCCAAACGTTGTATCAACTTGGCATGATAGCCAGAACTGAAATCGTCGTCATTGAGCGGAAGATCGTTATCGGAATTTCTGCCCACCCGCACGACCCAAACGCCGTTTTCCCAGATTCCATGCCCTACTGTATTGGACAGCGACAGCGGTGTGCCGTCGCGTACCCCGCTCATAATCGTCAAGTCGAGTTTCGCGTTCAACATTTTGCCCCGCACGGACGCATTCTAACGCTAATCATACCGCATTTTAACCGCTTGCGTTTTATGCAGACTCGTGTTATGTTTTTTTACAGCATACTGCATGATGGTACGCTAGTACTTTTACAACTGCATACGCAACCTCTTATCCAGAGCGGTGGAGAGATCGGCTCGATGAAACCGCGGCAACCCCTAAAGCCTTAGGACGGTGCCAAATCCGGCAGAATATTCTGGAAGATGAGAGTGATAGATGGGGCAAGCCTTTTCCCCGACACACGACTCACAGAGAGACTTCATGCCGAAGTCTTTTTTGTTGTCCGGGTTGTGATCACTCCATTTTACCTATCGCTGCTGGACGCACCGCTGCTGGATCAGGGCGCGTAGAGACTTGATGCGAATAGGATGGAGAGACGAACCATGACGCTGAATGATACGTTCGACCCACTCATCGACAGCGATAGCGATGCGCCGCGACCCTTGGGCGACAAGACGCGCGCGGTACACGGCGGTGCGCGACGGCAGCGCGCCTTCAATTCGCTGACGACGCCCGTCGTCCAGACGGCGACCTATACCTTCCGCGATACCCAAGATTTGATCGACTTCATGGAACGCAAGACGTGGGGCGATGGCGACGACCGCGAGGAATACGGACGCTATGGCAATCCCACCTTATCGGAAGTGGAACGGCGCTTGGCTGCCCTGGATGGGGGCGGGGATGCCGTATTGTTCGCGTCGGGCATGAGCGCGATCACCTCCACATTGCTGACGGTGCTGCCGAGCGGCGCGCACATCGTAATCACCGACGACTGTTATCGTCGCACGCGCCAATTCTGTTTGACGTTTCTCAAACGATTCGGCATCGAGACGACGGTGGTTCCAATGGGCGATTACGAGGCGATGGAAGCGGCGATCATCCCCAAACGGACGCGCATCCTAATCTCCGAAAGCCCGACCAACCCATATTTGCGTGTTGCGGACTTGGACAAGATCGCCGCGATTGGCAAAGCACATCGGGTTTTGACGATGATCGACAGTACCTTTGCCACGCCGATCAATCAGCGCCCATTGGAGTTCGGGATCGATCTGGTCGTCCACAGCGCGACAAAATATCTGGCGGGACACAACGATTTGCTGGCAGGCGTCGTTATTGGGAACGCGGATCGGATTAAGGCGCTGCGCGATAGTCGCGGCATTCTCGGCGGCATGGTGGACGCGCATACGGCGTATTTGCTCGAACGTGGCATGAAAACGCTCGGCATCCGCGTTGGACAGCAAAATATGAATGCGCACGCGGTGGCGTGCTATCTGGAGTCGCATCCCGCCATCGAGCGCGTTTGGTATCCGGGCTTGGAGTCGCATCCTGATTTTGTCGTCGCCACCGAGCAGATGAACGGCTTCGGCGGTGTGGTCACGTTCGAGGTCAAGGGCGATCTGAAGACGACCGGACAATTCATCGACCGTCTGCGTATCCCCTACATCGCGCCCAGTTTGGGCGGCGTCGAGAGTTTGATTGAGCAGCCCGCGCTGATGAGTTACTATGAAAAGACGACGGAAGAACGCTTGGCGTTCGGCATCAAAGATAATCTGGTGCGCTTCGCCATCGGCATCGAAGACACGGACGATATTTTGGACGATTTGGAACAGGCGCTCGCGCCATTGGTGACGCACCATCATGCGAATGGAAACCAGTCGTTTGTCCAAACAGGGCATGATTAACCATGCGCTTGGCGCTGCAATTGTTGGAATCATCATGAATTGCGCTATGTTTGCGCTCATGCGTTCGATTTCATGAAGGGGGAATCATGAGCAATACGATTGCATCAGAAAATTTCAGCAAGGGGTTACTCGTTGTATTGACCGAGACATTCGAGAAGGTCAACGGCATTTATTTGGATCGCGGCACGTCAATGTTCGAGACGTTGGCGACCATTTCGGCGGAAGAGGCGTCGCGCCCCGTGTCTGCGACCTGCGCATCATTGGCGGCACAGGTTGAGCATACGCGCTTCTACCTCGATACCTTGGAGAAGTTCGTTCGCGGCGAAAATCCGGGTGAAGTCGATTGGGATCACATCTGGAACACGGTCCACGCGGTCACGTCGGACGAATGGGAGGCGAGCAAAACGCGCCTCCGTGAGACGTATGTCCGTATCGTCGATATGGCGACAAATTACGACCAGTGGGACAACGACGATGCGATTGGCGGCGCGATTGGCATGGTCGCGCACACCGCGTATCACTTAGGCGAAATTCGTCAAGCGTTGTGTACGCTTAAAGGTGCGCGTTAATCGGTTTGCGGTCTCATTTTGAGGCATAACGTCCTATTTTTGAGGGCATGGCGCGCGCCATGCCCTTAGCGCTTGTATCGGGTCATGCGCTGATGGGTGTCCCCAATACGCGCCGCAAATCTTCGAGCGTGCCTTCGACCTCGATGGGAATGTTGGGATATGCTGGATGAATGCCATCGAGGCGATCCGCGTGATAATCCAACGTCGCATCGGGGTCTTTGAGGACGTGTCCGGTTAGGACGCCGACCACGGTTTCGCCCGGCTGAATGATGCCGTTCGCCACGAGTTTCCGTATCCCCGCCAGCGTACAGCCCGACGCAGGTTCGCAGCCGATACCCACGCCGTCGATCTGCGCCTTCGCATCCATGATTTCTTGGTCGCTGACCTGTTCGACCACTCCATTCGTCCAGCGCACGGCGCGCACCGCTTTCGGATAATTGACCGGATTGCCAATTTTGATCGCCGTTGCAACGGTCTCGGCGTGCATCGGTTCGATCTGGTCGAAATCGCGCTTGTAAGCTTGCGCCAGCGGATTCGCGCCCTCGGCTTGGATGATCGCCAAACGTGGCATCTTGTCGATCAGCCCCAAGTCGCACAATTCGCGCAGCGCCTTACCGAAAGACGAACTGTTGCCGAGATTGCCGCCCGGACATACGATCCAATCGGGCGCGTTCCAGCGAAGCTGCTGGATCGCCTCTATGATGATCGTCTTTTGCCCTTCGAGCCGAAACGGGTTGATCGAATTGAGAACGTAGATATCGAGTTCGGCGGAGATTTGCCGCACGAGCGCCAAATTCCGGTCAAAATCGGCGTTGACGCGCACACACAGCGCGCCATAGGCGATAGCTTGTGCCAATTTGCCGAGCGCGACTTGTTTATTCTGGAACAGGACGATGCCGCGCAGCCCACACCACGCCGCATACGCCGCCAGCGACGCCGATGTGTTGCCCGTCGAGGCGCACGCGACGCTCGTTTTGCCCAAGATGCGCGCTTGGGTGACGCCGCCAGTCATACCGCGATCTTTGAACGATCCGGTTGGATTTTCGCCTTCATGTTTCAAGTAAAGTTTGTCTATGCCTGCCCATTGTGCGAGGCGCGGCGCATTATACAGGTTCGTGTTGCCTTCGGGACGGCTGACGATCAGTTCGTCGGGCGCATTGGGGTAGACGAGTTCTTTGTAACGCCATACACCGCTGTTGTATGGCGCATCAAGCGTCCCCAAGCGGCGGTCAAACAATTCGCGGCTGACGCTGCGCCGCAGCGCGTCCAGATCATGCTGCACATCGAGCAAACCGCTGCACGTTTCGCAGGTGTAAATTACAGCATCGGTTCGGTATTGCCGTCCACAATCCATACATTGTAAGATGCTCGATAGCTGTGCGCTCATATCAATCCTTGACGTATGTTGAATTCATCGATGAATGTTCAAGCACGCTGGGGTGCGCTTGTCAGATTCAATGTGACAACCGTGCCTTGCAATTTCTGTCTGTAAGTATATATTGTTTGCGCGGGCGCGGTAGGTTTGCTTAATCGACCCGTATTGATGAGGGTATTGAAAAAAGTGGAATTTACCAGAGCCGAAGCCTATGCACCTGCCACGATGGCAAATCTTGGAGTCGGATTCGATGTGTTGGGGTTGGCGTTCCAAGACCCCGGCGATACCGTGATCGCGGAACGTGCGGACACGCCCGGCGTGATCATCGCCGCGATTGAGGGCGACGACGGCAAGCTGCCGCTTGAACTGGAGCGCAATACAGCGGGCGTCGCGGCGCGTTCGACGCTGCGCTTGGCGGGCGTCGGGGAGCGCGTCGGCGTGCGCCTGACAATCCACAAAGGACTCCCGCGCGCGAGTGGGTTAGGGAGCAGCGCCGCCAGCGCGGTGGCGGCGGCGCTGGCGGTCAATGCGCTGTTGGGTGAACCGCTGACGCGCGCCGAACTGCTGCCTGCGTGCTTGGATGGTGAAGCCGTCGCCAGCGGCTACCATGTTGATAACATTGCGCCGTGCTTGTTCGGCGGGATCACGCTGGCATATGGCATTCGCGCGCATGAAATTGTGTCGCTCCCGATCCCTGACGGGTTGCAGCTTGCGCTAGTGACGCCGAATGTCGAAGTGGCGACGCGCGAGGCGCGCGCCGTCTTGCCGACCGATGTTCCGCTGAAAGCGATGGTCGCGCAGACGGCACAGATCGCGCGGTTGATCGACGCCATTTATCGCGGCGATATCCCCGCGATGGCAGCGGCGATGGAGGCGGACGGCATTATCGAACCCGCGCGTTTCCATTTGATGCCGAAATTGGCGGCGGCGCGCGTGGTGGCGAAAGCGGCGGGCGCTTATGGCTTGGTGATCAGCGGCGCGGGTCCGACGCTGTGCGCGGTCTGCGCTGATGCAGAGGTGGCGGCGCGGGTTGCGTTGGCATTAGGCGCGCTGTACGACGACGCGGGCATCGGTGGCGTGGCGCGTTGTACGCCCATCAGCGTGAACGGGGCGCGCGTACTGGCGGTATGTTAGCCGTCCGACGCGCGATTGTGAAATCGTTGACAAGCCCGCGCCCGATCTCTATACTTGCCCGAAAACATGCCTTTTTCGGTCACTGAAAGTGTTCCTCAATGTCCCAACTGACATCAACGGATGCGGTACGCAATTTCATCGGCGGAAAGTGGATCGATGCGCGCTCCGGCGCGACCTTCGAGACGACCAATCCCGCGAACGGCGACCTGATCGCGCACGTCGCAGAGAGCGCCGCCGACGATGTGAACGCGGCGGTCGAAGCGGCGCAGATCGCATATCAATCGTGGCGGCTGCTGCCCGCGCCGCGTCGGGGCGAAATCCTGTATCAGGTCGCGCGCGTGCTGGAAACGCGCAAAGAGGCGCTGTCGCGGCTCATGACGCAAGAAATGGGCAAAGTCCTCAGCGAGGCGCGCGGCGACGTGCAAGAAGCCATCGACATGGCATATTACATGGGCGGGGAAGGGCGGCGCTTGCTCGGCTACACCGCGCCTGTCGAAATGCCTGACAAGTTCGGCATGGCGCTGCGCGATTCGGTTGGCGTCGTCGGCTTGATCACCCCGTGGAATTTTCCGATTGCTGTCCCCAGTTGGAAGATGCTCCCCGCGCTGGTCGCTGGCAACGCGGTCATTTGGAAGCCGAGCGAGTTCACGCCTGCCATTGCGGCTGCGTTCGTGGATGTGTTCATCGAAGCCGGAATCCCCGACGGTGTGCTGAATCTGGTGCATGGTGCGGGCGTGGCGGGCGATGCGCTGGTGACCCATCCGGGGGTGCGCGTGATTTCGTTCACTGGATCGACGGACACCGGCTTGAAAGTCTACGCGAAAGCCGCTGCGCTCGGCAAAAAAGTGTCACTCGAAATGGGCGGCAAGAACGCGATTATCGTCCTCGACGATGCCAATCTTGAGCTTGCCGCAAAAGCAGTGACGTGGAGCGCTTACGGTACAACTGGACAACGCTGCACGGCGACCAGCCGCCTAATCGTCCAGCGCGGCATCAAAAACGCGCTGATCGATGCCCTGACGGAACGGGCGAAATCGCTGCGCATCGGTGACGGTTTGAACGACGGGATCGAAGTGGGCCCCCTCGTGAATGCGAAGGCATTGGAAAAAGTCGAAAAATACGTCGCTATCGGACGCGAGGAAGGCGCGCGTTTGGTTGTTGGCGGCGAACGCGCCGCCGTCGGAAACGGCTATTTCTACCAACCGACGCTGTTTGCGGACGTGACGCGCGATATGCGGATCGCGCGCGAAGAAATCTTCGGACCCGTGCTGTCTGCGATTGACGTGGACTCGCTCGAAGAAGCTGTTGAGGTCAATAACGGTGTGCCGTTCGGATTATCGAGCAGCATTTTTACCGAGAACGTGAACGCGGCGTTCCGCGCGATCCGTGATTTGACGACGGGCATTGTCTACGTCAATCATGGCACGACGGGCGCGGAAATACAGTTCCCATTCGGTGGGACGCGCGGTACGGGCAATGGGATGCGCGAAGCGGGAACAACGGCGCTCGATTCGTTCACCGAATGGAAGTCCGTCTACATCGATTACAGCGGACGCTTGCAGCGCGCGCAGATCGATAACCGCGAAGGTTGATGCTGCTGGCTAAACTCTTGATGAGATTGTGCGAAAATGCACAACCTGATGTGTCGATTTAGCGAAACTTGCGTTAAAATAGATGCTAATGAGCATTAATCCAACATCCAACCCGCTCTATTGGGAAGCGACCTACGCGATTGCGCGGCGGTTGATCGACGTTTATCCCGATGTGGCTGTGGAAACGGTGGGAGTGGAACAATTGCATCGCTGGATCGTGTCGCTGCCAGAATTTGCCGACGATCCGACCCTGTACGATGCGCAGATACTCAGCGACGTACTCAGAGAGTGGTTCGAGGAGATAAGCAGCCGATGAGTGACTTGAATTTGCAGCAACTGCATGACACGGAATTTCCCGTTCCGAACGAGATGCAGGGGAATGTGGCGATCACCAGTTTGAGCCGGATTTACAACTGGAGCCGCCGTTCATCGATGTGGCCCATGTTGTTCGGGCTGGCGTGCTGTGCGATTGAAATGATTGCGACGGCGGCATCGCGGTATGATCTTTCGCGCTTCGGTATGGAAGTCATGCGCGGCAGCCCACGTCAATCGGATTTGATGATTGTATCTGGCACCGTCACGAAAAAGATGCTCGTGCCGATTGTGCGCCTGTACAACCAAATGCCTGAACCGAAATATGTCTTGGCGATGGGCGCGTGCGCGTCGGGCGGGGGCCCCTTCAAAGAGGGCTATAATGTGGTCAGCGGCATCGACCAATACCTCCCCGTTGATGTTTACGTTCCCGGATGCCCGCCGACCCCGCAAGCCTTGTTGAACGGGCTGATCGCGCTGCAAAAGAAGATTGATGGACAATCCATCACGAACATGGACGATGTGCCGTGGTATGGGGTGGGTCCGTCTGACCCCGTGCCGATTCCGGTGCTGGGACCCGATATCATCGATCCGCGCCAAATGGAATTGATCCGCCGTCAAGCGGAATTGGCAGCGCAAGGGCAGCCCTTCGGCGTGCGCCAACTGCCCCCCGCCGCGATCACTGACGTGCAGAAGGCGAAAGAGCGTATGAAAGTCAAGTCGAGCGCCGCTCCCGCAATTGCAGCGGGTGTGACAACGGCAGACGATGAAGCGTTGGCGGCACTGCGTAGCAAGAAGCGTGAAGAAGCCCTCGCCCGCAAACGCGCGATGATGCAGTAGGAGTAACTCATGACCGATCAAGTGACTCTCGCGCCCGAACGCGCCAACACGATGCCGCTGGAAAACGCGGTCGATTATCTCAAGCGCAAATACCCAGACGCGATCAAAGATGATACGCGGCAGGGGTACAGCGGCGTCATCGTGGATCGCGCCCATCTGGTCGATGTAGCGCGCACCATCCGCGACGAACTCGGCTTCAATTATCTATCGAGCGCGACGGCAGTCGATTATCTCGGCGTCGAAGACTCGATGGAAATGGTCTATCACGCTTATCGCATCGCGGGCGGCTCGGCGCTGGTCTTCAAGGCGCAGACGGCGCGCGAAAATGCCGAAGTGCCGTCGCTGATTGAAATTTATCCCGGCGCGGACTTCCAAGAGCGCGAAGCGTATGACCTGTACGGCATCCAATTTCCCGGACACCCGAATCTCAAGCGCATCTTGCTGTGGGACGGCTTCGATGGGCATCCGATGCGCAAGGACTGGAAAGAAGCTTACTACGAAGAAGAAACCAAGCCGTTCGACAGCCGTTGGCCGAAGGGTTATGTGCGCCGCGCCGAAGAACTAAACGTGTTTGGCAAGAACGTGCGCTATCCAGCGGATCTCGATCTGTCCAAACTGTCGGATACGTCGGAGCAGTCGCTCTACAGCGGCATGGGGTTGGGCGTCGATGTTGAGGGGATCGAGGACGAAGAGGGCATCCACACCGATAAGCTGATCGTCAACTTGGGTCCCCATCACCCCAGCACGCACGGCGTATTCCGCATGGTCGTGACACTGGAAGGCGAAACCATTGTCCAGCTTGAGCCGGTCATGGGCTATCTGCATCGCAATCACGAGAAAATTGGTGAACGCAACGCATGGAATCACAACATGCCGTTCACGGATCGCCTCGATTACATTAGCAGCATGAGCAACAATCTGGGCTACGCGCTGGCAGTGGAAAAACTGATGGCTGCGGGCGCGCGTTATCAGCCGCCGACGTATCGCGCGGAAGTCATTCGCGTGTTGATGGTCGAACTGACGCGCATCGTCAATCACTATTGGGCGATTGGCTTCTTGCTCAACGACTTGGGCGCGTTCTTCACGCCCGCGCTGTACGCGATTGCCGAACGCGAGAAAATCCTCGACTTCTTCGAGGCGACGGCGGGCAGCCGTATGATGTGCAATTACATGCGCTTTCAGGGAATCGCCAAAGATTTGCCGGAACGCATTCGCAGCGTCAGCAATCTGGTCAACGACAAGCTGCGCGACTTTAACACGCTCGATTACCTCACCGAACTGATCAACGAGCGCATTCCGCGTTCCATCGATGAACTCGACCGCTATCTGACCGACAGCGAGATCATCAAGGAGCGCACGATTGGCGTGGGTTATCTGCCGCCCGAAATGGCGATTGCGTACAGCGCGGCGGGTCCGCTGCTGCGCGCGTCAGGCGTGCCGTATGATGTGCGCCGCGCCGAACCTTACAGCATCTACCCGGAACTCGATTTCGATGTGTCTGTGCGCTACAACGGCGATATCTACGACCGCTATCTGATTCGCCTCGACGAAATGCGCGAGAGCGTGCGTATTCTCAAGCAAATCTTGCCGCGCCTCGAACGCACAAAGGGCGAAAGCACGTATGCGGGCAACAAGGCGATCTATATGCCGCGCGTGCCGATTGGCGAGGCATATGGGCGCGTCGAAAACCCCAAAGGCGAACTGGGCTATTACGTTGTCTCGCAGGGCGACCCCAAGGGGCCCCAGAACCCGTGGCGCTATCATGTTCGCGCGCCGTCGTTCATCAACTTGACGCCGTTGGGCGCGATGTGTCGCGGGCAAAAAGTCGCGGATGTCGTGGCGATCTTGGGCAGCATCGATATTGTGTTGGGCGAGACCGACCGTTAGGAGTAACGTATGTACGGAATGGGTATTCTAAAAGGATTGAGCGTTACGCTCAAGCATCTCGTCCGCACGTATGTCGATGATATCAAGTACGCTGGACGCAAGTATCTGCGCCAAGAGAACTTTGAGGAACGTCAGGGCTTGAAGGCGGATGGCGCGTTCACGGTCATGTATCCCGAAGAAAAGCTCGCCGTGCCAGAACGCTTCCGCTTCGTGCCGTTCCTCGTCGTTGAGGACGCCGATCATCCAGAGCGTGCTGGCGAAGATTGGTGTACATCGTGCGGCATCTGCGCGAAGGTGTGTCCGCCGCAGTGTATCTGGATCGTGCGCGGCGAAGACCCGGTGACCAAGCGCCCTGTCCCGCAGCCAGAAGCGTTCTTCATCGACATCGATATCTGCATGAACTGCGGCTACTGCGCCGAGTTCTGCCCCTTCGACGCGATCAAGATGGATCACGATTACGAAATGGCGAGCTACGACCGTACCAAGCATCACATTCATGACAAGGCGAAACTGAGCAAGCCGTTCAGCTATTGGACGAGCATCGCGCCGACGACCGCGTTTGAAGAAGCGCGAGATCGCGGCGGTTGGGAACATCCAGACATTATCAAAGAGTTCAAGAAGTCCGGTCGCACTCCGACGCCGGTTAGCGAAGCATCGTCGCAAGCGAACCTCAACAGTGCCGCTTTCGTCGCCAAGCAGAAGGCGGACGCCGAAGCGGCGGCTGTCGTCGCCGCCGCGCCGAAAGATGCGTCTGCACCGCCTGCACCCGTCGCCGAAGCTACACCAGCCGTATCGGCGTCCGGCGAGGTATCACCGGAAGAACGCAAGCGCCGCCGCGATGAAGCCTTGGCGCGCAAGAAGGCGAAAGCTGACTCGTAAGCACAATCTGTTCATACACAAGGCGATCCCAATCGGGATCGCCTTTTTTGTTTGCAACTGATGCGATGGAAGGTGCAGTTAGCGCATTTGGGTGAGTGCGATGGCGTGGGTTGGCGTTTCCACGAGTGCGAACACCGAATCCAGCCCGATGATCTCGAAGACCTCGCGGACGCGCGGACGAAGCGTCGCCAAGATCACATCGCCGTCCAATGCGCGCGTGCGCTGCCATGCGCTGACGAGGACTTTGATCCCGGCGCTGCTGATGTAATCGACCTGCGCCATATCGACAACAATTCGACAGTTGCCGACGGACAGTTCCGACGCCAGCACCGTTTGCAGCGTGCGGCTGGTTGAGCTGTCCAAGCGCCCCGACAGCACGAGTACGCGGAGTTTGTCGGTCAAGCTGGCGACGCTGATGCGCAAGGGTTGGTTGAAAGTGGGCGCGGAGTCAGCGTGCGGCGCGTTGATGATCTTCTTCATGACAAGATGATTGCGCTGATCGGCATACCGATAGCTAACTTCATCCATGAATCGCTTGATGAAGGTGATGCCCCAACCGCCGGGCGTGCGACCTTCGGCGGGTAGTCCGTGTACGGGTTCCGAGATATGCAACGGATCGAATGCCGCGCTGTCGTCGGTGATGGTGATCACGAAGCGATTATATTCCACGCTGCACACAATCTCGATCACACCGTCGATGCGACGCAGTGCGTAGCCATGTTCGATCACATTCGTACAGGTTTCATCGACAGCGAGATGACAGTGATAGATGGCTTTTTCGTTCAGTCCAGCGTCGCGCGCCGCCCCGATAACGAAATCGCACGCGCGCGGCACGTTTTCAAGGACGCCCGCAATCGTCAATTGACGCACATCCATGCGCGCTCACCTTTTCAATAACTACCGACTGCTTCGCCTTGCGAAGGGAAAATTTGAAACACCGAATCCAGTCCAGAGACTTCAAGGACTTCCATCACTCGGTCGGAAGGGTGGGCGATGCGCACATCGCCTGCGCTGCGCTGCACTCGTTTGTACGCCATGACGATTTCGCGCAGTCCGGCACTACTCATATACTCCACGCTGGATAGATCGAGGACGATGCGCGTGTGTCCATTATCGATTTCGTCCGTCAGCGCCGCGCCCAAGCGATTGGCGTTTGTACTATCGATGCGCCCATTGACTTGCACCAGTGTCACGTCTTGAAGATTTGAAACTTGGATGTTGATCATCCCGTCCTCCAATTTGATCGGGAGAGGGAAGCAAAAACGCTCATCATGAATCCCAGATTGCGTGTATTGTGTCAAGAATGGCTTGATGCGTTTATCCGCGACTCATGCGCTCTTGATACAATTCTAGAGAACTTTTCGGGAATCGAGAATGATGAACTTGACAACGATCCTGACCTTCACGCTGTTATTCACGTTTTTGCTGTTCATTTTGCAGCGCGCCGAGCCGAAAAAGCGCCTGATCGTGCTGTTCGTGTTGTTAATTCCGGCTGAACTACTGCGCCGCCTGATCATGTTCCGTGAAGTCGACACGGAGGGGTTGATCGCGTTCGTCCTAGCGGTGATCCTGAACTTCGCGTTCTATCTGTTCGTTGGGCGGTACAACCCCGTCGCCAACAGCGATCAGATCCAAGTGATCGGCATGGACGACTGAGACAGGCGGGGCGTGCCGCTGGCACGCCCTTACGCAGAAATTACCCAATCACCGTTAGCGGGATCACGTCAGCGGCTTGCAGCATCACGACGCTGATGCGCGCGGCGGCGTTCTGCGCCATCTGGGTGAAGGCGCGCCCGGCGGGCGTTTCTGGCGCGTGGATGACGGTAGGACGCCCCAAATCGCCGCCCTTGCGCACTTCGGCGTCAAGCGGGATGCGCCCCAAGAACGGAACGCCGCGTTCCTTGGCTAAGCGTTCGCCGCCGCCCGTGCCGAAGAAATCGCCTGCCATGTTCTCAACGATGCCGAGAACCGGGACATTAAGCTGGTCGAACATCGCGGCGCTGCGCAGCGCATCCGATACGGCGACATCTTGCGGTTGTGTGACGATAATCGCGCCCGTCAGCGGGAAAGATTGTGCCAGTGACAGCGGCGCGTCGCCCGTTCCCGGCGGCAAGTCCACAATCATGTAATCGAGATTGCCCCATGTCACATCCATGAAGAATTGGCGGATTGCGCTGTGCAGCATCGGACCCCGCATGATCATCGGTTTGTTGGGGTCAATGAGAAAGCCCGTGCTGATCACTTTGACGCCATATGCCTCAATCGGGATCATCTTGTCGTCGATGACGCGCGGACGACCATAGCCGAGTCCGGTCATCATGGGGACGTTGGGGTTGAGGATGTCGGCGTCGATCAAGCCGACGCGCGCGCCCGCTTCTGCCAGCGCAACCGCGAGATTGACCGAGACAGTACTCTTGCCGACGCCGCCCTTGCCGCTGCCCACCGCGACGATGCTGCGAATGGGCAGCCCGTCCATGCGTCCAAACATCTTCTTGTCGGTCGGTACTTGCGCATCCCACTTAATATCGATGCGCTGGATGCCCGACACGACGCCGACGAGCGCCGCTTGGCAGCGTTCTAGAAAGACATTCTTCAGCGGGCAGGCAGGCGTCGTCAGCACAATCGTGAAGCGCGCCGTATCGCCCGCGACGCTCAGGTCGCGCACCATATTCAGCGTGACAATATCGCGGTGGAGTTCTGGCTCGATCACGGTACTGAGCGCCGCCATGATCTGTTTGTTTTGATCGCTCATGTTGGTTTTCCATCTTTTTTCAGCACACACTACGAATAAGTATAACGCGCATGAGCGAAATTCCGCAGGGTCGATTGTCACATCTTGCCGATTTTCGCTGTCCTGTGCCGACATTTTGGCTCTTCCGCAAATTATGTGGAATCGTGGATTGAGGTGCAGATGGATTACCCTGAAACGCTGTGTCCGTCATCAGCGTTTGGAAATTCACCATTAGCGTCATTCCGTTCATCCTTCCCGGTTTTCA
>Ga0163154_10000182_pt1 | contig 94751 bp, 75 predicted proteins | sample OliLakLV19MP9P1_FD_148649 | JGI IMG/M metagenome (GOLD analysis project Ga0163154, IMG submission 148649) | Freshwater microbial mat bacterial communities from Lake Vanda, McMurdo Dry Valleys, Antarctica - Oligotrophic Lake LV.19.MP9.P1 | ecosystem: Environmental > Aquatic > Freshwater > Lake >... | reverse complement strand
CCTGATCGTACTGACTTGATTTTTGGTATACTTGAGCAAGTCCTTGAAGGGTTCCGGCATACTCCTGGCATTTTTTGCCAACAACCCTTTCATAGATCACGCTGGCTTCCAGGAAATAAATTTCAGGAAGCTGCTCAAAACTTTGAAGCCATGAAAGCCCGTTACTCCAGCAGGGATGAAGAAGCAACGTGGAATTTATTGTTGTGCCATTATGCCCGTTACCGGGAAGCGGATGCCCGGAAGTCTCTCCATAAGCAACTGCAAAAAATTCTGAAAGACCCTGAACATGCCTATACAAAAGCTGCTTTACGGCTAAAAAAAGCAGTAGAAAGCCAATAATTACATGCTTCCACCGGATTTGCTTCACTGGAGTATTTGGTCATCCACAATATTGTTGTAGCTTTCGCACGGCTGCTACAACAGTGCGGTCGCCGAACTAAACCCATCAAACATGCAATTTCCATCTTTAACCGCTCTTTTTCAGCACATTAAAACAGCCTGGTTAAGGTTTCCCGCAGCTTCTGTGCTGGCTATTGCCTGCATGATTGCCAGCATCATATTTGTCGAACGCAATGAGGGCGGACAGGCAGAGGCCTGGTTAATCCGCATCATCATGACGACTGCGCTGGGCGTCCCCTTGCTGCTCAGTACCTCCATTGCCTCAGAGTCTTATGGCTGGTCGCTTCAAAAAACCTGGGCGTTCCGGGGTCTCGCGCTGTTGGCTCTATTGGGGTATTTTTTGACCCTTAAAGTGGCACCGGACTACGACGCACCGACAGACGGGTTTCGCTTTTTTGCGTTGGCTTTGGCGGTACACTGCGGGGTAGCCGTATCCGCTTACCTCAATCGCAAAGGGGATTCGGTATTGAGCTTCTGGAAATTCAATAAACTTCTGCTTGCCGAATGGATGGTTGCGGCTTTTTATGGCCTTGTTCTATATGTGGGTATTAGTTTGGCCATTCTGGGGATTGATCAATTGTTCAATTTGGATTGGTCCTGGCGGATTTACCTTCACCTGTTTACGGTGATCGCTGTAGGCTTCCACCCGCTTTATTTCCTCAGTCAGGTTCCCAAAGACTATGCCCTTTCGGAGGATGATCCGAGTTATAATGCCGCAATCCGCAATTTGGTCAAATACATCCTGATCCCCCTGACCCTACTTTATCTGCTTATCCTCTATGCGTATATTCTGAAAATCGGCATCGAATGGGCCTGGCCAAAAGGCTATGTTTCTTCGCTGAGTCTGGGTTTTTCGTTAGTCGGCATCCTTACCTATTTGCTAAATTATCGTTTGGTGGAAACCGATGATTCTACGTTTTTGGCCTGGTTCCGGCGTTGGTTTTTCTATTTACTTAGCCCGGTTGTCCCCGTTCTGCTCCTCGCCGTCTGGCGCCGGCTGAATGATTACGGCATCACCGAACCCCGCTATTTTGTGGCAACGCTGGGCATCTGGTTGTTCCTGGTTTGCCTTTATTTCATTGTTTCCAAAAAAGACGACATCCGGTTTATTCCGCTAAGCCTGGGGGTAATTGCCTTCCTCAGCATTGTAGGGCCTTGGAGCGCTACCGCCGTCTCTTGCCGAAGCCAGTTTGGCCAATTAGAAGCTTTGCTGAACAAAAGCGGCGCGTTGGTCAATAGCAAAGCACAGCCCGGAAAAGGAACGGTGAACGACGATGAACGGCAACGGCTTTACTCCATCATCAATTATTTGTCGGAACGCGATGCGATGAAGCCGGCGCAGACCTGGTTTGGTTCGGAACTGGATTCTGTGTTTCAAAAAAGAACCTCGCGTTACGACGTATCAAGGATCCTTATTGAACATTTGAAACTGGAAGCGGCAAGCTCCAACCAAAAATCCGGTTCTTTTTCATTCGGGCGACTTACAGGCAGCCTGCCGGCAAAAGGTTTTGAAAAATTGTTTAAAATAGAACTTTCTTTGGATGCTAAACAGGATTTCAAAGCGGATAGCATTCAATTCTCCCTGACGAAGGACGCCTCGATCGTGCTGGCTTCCGGAAAAACGAGGGCCGCTTTTGACCTGAAACCTTATCTTCAGAAAATGCTGGCCAAGTACACCGACGAGTTCTACTACGCCACCATAGAAGACCCCGCCGACGCTGCGGTCAGTTTAAAAAGTGAACGCTTTGAAATACTGCTCATTCCGGAGGTTATTGACTACGAAATCACCCAACAACAGACCCGGGTGAACAATATCCGTGGAACTTTGCTTGTAAAACCACGTAAATGATAAACATGGGTCATTTACCTTTGATTTTTTCGCTCAATCTGTTCTACACATGAATTTTTTTCAAAAAAAGGGGTACCTGTTTGGCTTTCTGTTCACTACTGCCTGTCTACTATCTATTGGAAGTTGTGGGAATCCGCCGTTCTATCAGGGCGAAATTCTGTATACCAACTTTTGCGCCAATTGCCACATGGAAGGGGGCGAAGGACTGAGGGGGGTGATTCCGCCAATTGCTGGCGCGGATTACATCAAAAACAACCCAATCGGCATTGCCTGCATCATCCGGAAAGGCATGGAAGGCGAAGTTTTGGTGAACGATACGACTTATAATCAGCCCATGGCAGCAATTCCTCAGTTGAATGATGTAGAAATAACCAATATCATCAATTACATTTGCCAAGCCTGGGGGAATGACTACGGCACAGTAAAGCTGGAGGACGTAAAACAAGCTTTAACGCTTTGCCAGTAAAACCATCTTGCTAGACGTTTTTTTACCTTTGACTACGGCTACTAAACTTTGAAAGTTTATTAACCGTTTAGCAAACGGCTTATGCACGACAAAATTTCTATGAAAATCTGTCATGTATTTTGCCAAGCAGTGAAAGCAGCGAAACAGCGACTAAATTGTATCTATTTTTGAACGAACCCGATAAATTGGATCAATCCACTATGAGATCAGTATTTACGGCAATACTTCTGTGCTTTGCGGCAGCGGCCTGGGCACAACCGGTTAACGACAATTGTAGCGGCCTCATTGACTTAGGCATAGCTCCCGCTTGTCCTGAGGGTGTCTTTTTTACCAATGTGGACGCTACTGCCTCCAATATTGGTTCAGATAACATCCCGTCCTGTTTTAATGGCGGTGGCACACAGCGCGATGTCTGGTTTGCGTTCACCGCAAGCGATACCTTATTTGATTACACCATTACGGTTACGGGACTTGCCGACGGCGGTTCACCGGGTATGGTTAATCCGCAGATTGCGCTCTACCGGGGCGACTGCGAAACAGACGGTCTTGCAGAATTACTCTGTGTATCTGCTGAAAACGGCGAAAGCATCGTTCAGTTAGATGCCCTGGGACTGACGCCAAACGTCGTTTATTTCCTTCGGATCAACGATTATTCAGCAACGGCAGCGCCCAATGCCGGCACTTTTCAACTCTGTGTCGGGCCATTGGAGCCAGTCAATACCATTGACGAAGGCGGTTCTACGCAATGCTTCGGTGAGTTGTATGATACCGGCGGCCCGGATGATGATTATACCAATGGTGAGGATCATATCTTTACCATTTGCCCTTCCCAGCCGCATGGTTGCATCAATTTCACGTTGCAGTACTACAACATTGAAGTGTCTGATTTCTTCACAACGGATCAATTGATTTTTTACGATAGCGACCAGGCCGATCCGAATGCCATTATTGGACAGGTCAATGGTTCTTTTTTTGGCGGCGGCGGCGGCGGCGGGGTCTGTTATTCCGTTCAGGCTTCCAGCGGATGCCTGACTGTTCAATTCACATCCGATGGTTTCAATACCTTCGAAGGTTTCGCCGGCACCTGGCAGTGTACCGCTGCTGCCTGCGAAGCGCCTGCCAGCATTACGGTAACGCCTGATATCGCCGACGAAGATATTATTGACTTCATTTCCACGCCTCAAACAATAGCGACTATTACTAACATCAATTGTCCCCAAAACGCTTTTGGCTTGTTTGATGGCGGCGATGATACCGACCTCGGACTGGAAAGGGGCCTTTTACTTACGACCGGTGACCTGAACTGGGCACCAGGGCCGAACGACGATGCGGGCGGTGGCAATCCGAATGCCGATAACGGAGCCGACGGCGATGCTGATTTGGATTATTTATCCTTAGCTTTTGGTGGCTCTCCATCGCTGGATGCCTGTATTCTGGAATTGGATGTTTTTGTCGCCTCGAACGAGCTGACTTTTGAATACATTTTCGGCTCGGAGGAATATCCTGAGTTTATTAATCAGGAATTTAACGACATTTTTGCCTTTTTGATTTCCGGCCCCGGCATTGTCGGAGATCCGGGCATGGGTAACCAATTAAACATCGCAGTTTTACCCGACGGCAACAATACGCCGGTGCAAATCAACAGCGTAAACTCTACGATAAACTGGCAATACTACCGCAACAATTCGGGCGGACTCGGTACGCAGTACGATGGCCTTACGTCCGATTTACTCGGCGTAAAGAAAAGCCTGACTGCACGTGCGCAAGTAACGCCCTGCAATACTTATCACCTCAAACTTGCAATTGCTGACCGGTTTGACCGGGTTTGGGACTCCGGGGTATTTATTTCCGAATTGCGCGGTGGCGCGCCCGATGTGGCGGTGCGTTTCAATTCCGGCATTGATTACCTCATTGAAGATTGTACCAATACCCCGGATGAAGTAGTGATCCGCCTGAACAGCGCGCTGGAGGATACGGTCAAATACAAAGTCGTGATCGGTGGTACAGCAACACTGGGCCTCGATTACTTGCTGGCCCTCCCTTCGGAAATCATCTTCCTGCCGGGGCAAACGGAGTTTTCGTTCCCGATTCAGCCGTTGTCAGATTTACTCCTGGAACCAACCGAAACGATCACCATTTCCCTAACCAATGATTTTGGTTGCGGCGAAGTCGTGTACGTTACGCTGGAAATTGAATTGCGCGATGAATTGGTGGTTGAAATTGCCGCTGGCCAGGACACCGTGCTGGTTTGTGAAAACGGCAGCATTGCCTTAAATGCCGAAGGTGCAGCGACTTATTTCTGGACGCCACCCGGTTTATTCAGCGACCCTTCCAGCCCAAACCCGACCCTTACGCCACAGGTCAGTGGCTGGGTGAGCGTAGTTGGAAATGTAGGGCCGATTTGTACCGACACCGATTCTGTTTATGTGCAGGTCATTGCACCGGTTATCGAAGTAACCGCCTTAGATCCGGTGGCTATTTGCCAGGGAGACCAAGTTCGCCTGAGCGCTGCAAACAACGTCAACAACCAAAACCTCCAGTGGACGCCTGCAACAGGATTAGACGATCCGAACAGCCCGAATCCAATTGCCACGCCACAGGTTACAACCACGTATACCGCTTCCGTCGAAGTTGCAGGCTGCATCGTTACCGACGAAATAACCATAGACGTATCGCCATTCGAGTTCCCTCAAATTGCACCCGATGCGTTCATTTGTGAAAATTACAGCACCCAATTAGCCGAGTTGTTCGAGCCGGGCACGGTTACAACCACCTATTCCTGGACGCCGACGACCGGTCTTGACGATCCGACCCTTTCTGGTCCGATTGCGACGCCCGATGCGACCACGACTTACCAGTTGATCGCCATCAGTGCTAACGGCGCGTGCGCCGATACAGCAACCGTGACGGTGACCGTTGCCCCAGCCGATGTCGCCATCAGCAATCCGGATACGACAGAAATTTGTCTGGGATCTTCTGTGAGCCTGACGGCAGTTACCAGCACCGGAAACGCCGATAATTTAGTCTGGTCACCAAGTAGTACCCTCAGCGATACCGCTGGGCTAAACGTCATCGCGCAGCCGACCGTATCCGGCTGGTATTTTGCGACCTTTGTCGTTGCCCAGTGTACCGTTTTCGATTCGGTCTACGTCCGGGTTGATTCGCTGCCCCTGAGCACCCTCATGGCGATTCCCGATAAAAGTCCGTATTGCGAAGGCGACGTCGTTGTGTTTACGTCCCCGACTTACGAAACGGGTAATTTCCCGGATATTCAACATTTATGGGAAGAAGGCCCGGGTTTTGAAACCAGCGATACGCTCTGGAATATGGTCATCACGGCAGCCGATACGTTTACTTATGTCCGAACTACCGTTAACCGGGCCTGCCAGGTCACCGATACCATTTCCATCAATGTGGTGGAAGGCGTTCCAATGATGGTCATACCTTCCGATACCACCATTTGTCCAGGGCAGAGTGTACAACTCTTTCTTGATTACGGCGGACAGGGGGAAATCACTTGGGAACCAGCTACAGGGCTGAGTTGTACGGATTGCTTTACGCCAATTGCGACGCCTTTCCAAACGGTGCAGTATACCGTCAAAGCGAATGAAGGCGATTGTGTGCAAGAGACGACTGCCCAAATCACGGTATTGCCTTTCCCTATCGCCGATGTGATCGCTGGTTTTGAGGTTTGCCAGACTAATGTTGATCCGGTGCAGCTCATGACGGCAGCCGACCCCGTTTCTACTTACGCTTGGACTTCGTCTTCAGACCCCAATTTCATGTCTACCAATCCGTTTGTGCAGGTCATTCCGCAAACGACGACAACGTATTCCGTAACGGCAACCAACCAGTGTACGAGCATCGTGCGCCAGGTGCAGATTACGGTGGTGGAAGAACCGGATCTGGGCATAATTCCGGATCAAACCATCTGCCTCGGTGATCCTGCAACATTCACAGCAGTGTCTGACGCTCCGAATGGTGTAAGTGAAGTATTTACTTGGGCCTATGGCATCTTGACTGCAACGGGCAACCCGGTAACTGTTTCCAATATTGACGAGACAACAGAAGTCGTCCTCAACTATACCTACGGGCCTGGTTGCGGCACGCTTCAGGAAGTATTCACCGTGAATGTGGTGGACATTACGACTTCCTTCGTGCAAATAGAAGTTGGTCGCGACACCATTTTCCAGGGAGATACAACGACGCTGACCGCAGTGGTTGATCCGGAAATCGCCAACGCTACCTACAAATGGTTTGCAGATGGGGTTGAAATTTCCGGCCAGACCACTTCGGGCATTACGGTTGAACCAGCTACGGTTGGCACCGTGCAGTACAGTGTTCAAGTCTTTGTTCCGCAAGGATGCTTCATTGAATCGCTACCGGTTCCTGTGGTTGTCCTGAAACCTAAATTTGTGATCCCACTGGCATTCACGCCAAATGGCGATGGTCGAAACGATGTCTTCCGATTGGTTCATTCCGGCACCGTCGAAGTAATGGAATTCAAAATCTACAACCGTTGGGGTCAAATCGTTTACCAAAGCACCACCAATGAAGGCTGGGATGGCATGCACAAAGGCAACCCGGCACCCTCGGATGTGTACATCTACCGAATGCGGTTCAAATTAGGCGGTGTGGAACAACCGGAACAAGCCGGTGATGTGACGTTGCTGCGCTGATCATTGCTTTTGCCTGCCAAAAGCTCGAATTTGACGAATCGGACGCAACTGCCGCCGCACATGAAACAATCGAAAATCCCAATGTATTTAACGTTGGGGGGGGACGCCATTAGCCTCCGAAGCGATGAACCAACACCCACGATTTTGGGCAACCCGCGCGTAAATCCGTTTACTACAACCGTTATGACCGAAGCCTGGAACAACCTCACCGGGCAAAACCTCCCCGCACTCCTGCCCGCGACCCATTACTGCGTAAAATTCCTGCCAGCTACGCTTGACCAATTCAAAAAGTTGAATGAAATAGAGCTTGCCCTGTTTGACTACCCGTTAGAGTACGAAATCATCCAGATGGGCGATTACTACGACGACCCCGCTGTGCCGGAAGGAGGCATTCCTCCGCTTTATACGGTTGTTAAAACGGATGAGACCCTACCTGCCAGCATTCCCTATGAAATCAAGGCGGAACTGCTGCTGGCTCCCAGCGACAGCTATTTGGTGAAGGAAGCTTTCCGGCTCACGGGGAACAACTACGAGGTGTCGTATGTGGGAAGCGGCAGTGCGAACAACGGTCGCCCTGACCCCGATCCTGAGTGCAAGCCCGGCTGCCCCAACTACCCCTGCTGTTTAGAGCCGGATATTTTCTGCGACGATGTGCCTTGCGTGACCGATCCCAACCAGGGTTGCCAGCCGGGCACGGAATATTTGGGCGGCGGCGGTGGCGGCGGTTCTTCCGAGGTTACTCAAAACGACTGTGGATGCATGGTTTTCACCGACATGCGGAAGCCGGGCGGGTGTATTAAAGTATTAGATACGCAATTGCCGGGTAATGCCACTGTCGGAGGCACATCTGTTCATTTGGAAGGCATTAAGCAGGTAAAGGTTATTTTCAAAGATGATTGGTTCACCACCAGCAGTACTTTTACCGAAATGAACGGATGCTGGAAAATCAACCGGAGGCACAGTGGCAGAGCCTGGATGTGGGTAGAATTTAAGAGCAGCAGAACCGTCGTCAGGGGTTACCGATTGGGATTGAGGATTTTGGGAACTTTCTGCACCAGTGAAAGACTATGTCGGCGTGATTGCAGGGCCTGTTTTTAATAATATCCAACTGAATTATTTCCCGGCGAATGACAATGAAGGGAATAGTAAGCCGTACTGGTACGCCGCCACAGCTAACAATGCCTTGCATGATACGATGGCTTTGCGCAGCAGGATGGAATACCAGCCCCGCCGGGACAAACAGTTATTTTACTGACAAACCTTGAAGGAGCAGCCGCTGCACCTATGCTGGCGCGGATGCCGCAGGTGGCAATTCAGTTGCAGACAAATATTCCTGCTTTTTCTTTAAGTATGTTTGAAATTTTTGGAAATGACGTCACCATAGGAACACCTCCTTTCCCTGCCAATTTCAATGTCAGCTTGTTTTTACAGCCTGGGGTTCTCCCAGGTGTTGTCTATAACTACGGAGATGAAAACAACGAAGCTTCTGACGATATAAAAGAGACTTTTTATCACGAATTTGCCCATGCATCCCATTTCGTCGGGCTGAATAATAACAGCTATTGGGAGTCCAACATCAACTATGTATCAGGCAATGCTACTTCAGATAATAACCCGCCTTATGGTTCCAGAGGAACTCCTGGTTTTGAGCGTTGCGCTATTATTGAAATGTGGGGCGCTCACCTTGAGCCACAATATGCGGACAGGAAGTACGGACTGTTTCATAGTCGGACAACATCCCCAATTCAATCTTTTAGAGAAGAGACCAGATGGCAGTATAAAAAAGAATCTTTTGTTCCGGACTTTCTGGGCAGCAGTGATCCGGATAGCTGGATACCGGATGGGCTTTGTCTGGATTTAATAGATGACAATGTCCTGAACCCGCAAGGCGTGAATGAAGGTCTTGGATCAGGCGGAGACCCCATTAAGGGATTTTTTACTTTATCTTTCTTCAATGCAATTTGTGCCAATAGTCCGGTTAAGCTGACCGATGTGGAAAGTAATCTTCAGGGCGCTTTACCGGCAGGTGTTTCCACATCTGATTTAAGAGCCATGTTGGTTCTTTACGGCTATTGATCATGCTTTCGGCCTGTGCTGCAAAAAATGCAGCACAGGCTACTTTTTTTCACTAAAAAAAGCAATGCCATGAAATATATTGTTTTTGCCACTCCATTATTAGCGCTGGTGATTACCCTTGTATCGGATTCCTGCCGTTTTCCTCAAAACCATTGTTTCAAGGAATATGCCTTTGAAATTGATTTTACTTGCACACCTCAAAAAGACACTTTTCGCATTGGAGATACAATTTGGATTGAATCTTTAATCCCGCCTAAACTTACCAATCAAATAGATAATACAGATGCTAATGTAAAGGACATGGAATATAAATTTTCAGGCGCTATTGATCGCTATAATGAAGAAACACCTATTTCTTCCGAGGCGGATTTTATATATATTAACCAAATAGGGAGTGTTTCCATCCAAAGCATTGATCCTTACAATACGCTTAATTTAGTCTATGAAAGCCATGAAAATAGTGTTAAAAAATTAAAGGTTGGATGCGTTCCTCAAAAAGCAGGGCTATATGGAATAACCTTTTATTATCTGACTGAAGATTATTATTTTGTTGATGGAGTTATTGATCCGGAGTGCGCGGAAAGGATAGAGTTTACTTATAATATGAACAACAATGGTGATAATAACTATCATTTACTGGAGGGCTACCCTATGGTGGCTACTCTGGGAGGATTCAAACAGGGAGGAAGCTATGCCTTTTGGATCGTAGAATAAGAACAGATAATGCTAATAGTAGGGATAATGCCGTATGTGATCGTTCATATCCTCCGAGCATTGTATGTACGGGAGTAATAATAGACAATGTCAGCGGGTTCACCATCAGCCAAATATTTTCCTCGTTGGCTTTCGATATCACAACACCGGAACAGTATCGGCAACGCTTGGTTAACCTGCACTTGGGGGAAAGCACAAAGGCAAAGCCTCTCCCGTGGAACGAGAGGGCACCTCTATCAACTCCTTTATGTCAGGGAGCCTCGCGAATAAGGGAGTTTCACGGAGTTAAGCCCTCCGTGAGACGCCCTTACTCCGTGAAACTCCACGTATGCTGTTATTCGACGTTTTTCAAAGAAGAACACTTGGCTGTACGAAGCAAACATGAGCCTTGCCCTGATTCGTATGTCTCATATTTACAGCATAAAAAACACGAATCGCATTCATCCATGCTTATTCAAATAATCGCGCTTAATTCACTTTCTTCAGCTCGCCGTTATCATCCTCCACAACGTAAGCATCTTTGAAGCCGGAAGCCTTTGCCTGAGCCAAAGCCTGCTGCGCTGCGCTAAGTGTGGTGAAGCCGCCGATGAATTTAATCGTCAGTTTTCCGCGTTTGCGTTCTTCTACGGGGCCAATTTTTTCCGCTTTCGCTTTATCAAAATTTTTCACATTGGAATAGGCCGCTAATTGCACCTTGTATTGTCCGTAAGTAGAGGTTATTCCCGGATTTTTAGGACTCAAATCGTTTGTTGTCCCGGGCGAACCGGCTTCCTGCACAATAAATGCCCCGGTATAACCTTTGGTTTTGGCAGAACGCAGCGCTTTTTCAGCATCGGCGCGGGAAGGATAAACCCCGACGCGCACTTTGTATTTATTGCCTTCGTTCACGGTATACACATCTCCAAGGCTGTTCAGGTTATCGAACTTGTTGCCAAGCGCGGCACTGCTCAAAGCAGCAACCTGAACAGAATAGCCGGAAATAATATTCCCCGGATCAGTTGGATTATCCGGAAAACCAGGATCAGGAACGTATGGTCCGGGGGTTTGCCCAATGTCCGTTGAAGGAATCAGGTAAGTAACGCCCAGAATATTGCGGTCGAACCCGTCTTCCGTACGAACGATGGAATTCAGGTCGCGAAAACCTCCTTTTGAAAAACGGATGGCGTATACGGCAAACTGGCTCAAAGCCAGCAAATATTCGCCGCTGGCATCGCTGATCGCCTGCATGGCGCTCCCCGTTTGCTGGTTGGTTGCGGTCACCATAACGCCGTCAACCGGTTGCCGGGTCGTATAATTGATAATTCTTCCTGAAAAAGCCTCGCCGAGACGACTCAGGTTCACATCGTATTCTTTATTCTGGTTGGTACCAACCGTATTTATCTGAACCGTACTGCTCAAGTACCCGTCTTTTTTAATGACCACCTGGCAGTTTAGCCCCTGAACGGCCTGGAAGCTGTAAGTGCCGCGACTGTCGGTCTGATAAACGCCTTCTCCACAATTGGTAAAATCAACGACGGCGTTGGCGATTGGAGAACCATCGGCAGCGCTTTTGATTCGCAGCACGATGTTGTCCGCCGTGCGGGTCACCCGGTAAATGTCTTCATTGCCACGCCCGGCAAGCCGGTTGGAAGTGAAGTAACCGATGTTTCGGAAACTGTCGTAAATGAAACCGTAGTCATCTCGTGGGGAGTTGACCGTGTTGCCCAGGTGGTAGATTCGAAGCCAGCGTCCGTTGTTCTGCTCCGCGCGGAAAATATCGAGTCCGCCCATCCCCGGGTGCCAATCGGAAGAGAAAAACAACATCGTGCCGTCAAAATAAGGTGCCATTTCGTTCCCCTGGGAGTTGACGACCGGGCCGAGGTTTTCCGGAGCGCCCCAATCGGTACCGTTCCAATAGGAAACATAAATATCGAATCCTCCGAAGCCATCCGGACGGTCAGAGGCAAAATACAAGGCACTGCCATCGGGAGAAAAGCTTGGTTGCCCGGTCGAATAGCCAGTGCCATTATAAGGAAAGGCTCTGGCGTTCAGCCATTCGCCATCATTTCCGGCCTGCGCAGTCCAGATGGTCAGTTCCATCCCGCTGTTGGCAATCTGGCGGGTGCCATCCACGAAATTATTGCGGGTATAAACCACCTGACGTCCATCGGGAGAAAACGTTGCAGGCCCTTCGTTGAATTCGGCGCTGAAACGCTTGTTGAGGTAAGATGGAGACTCCAGGTAGCCACTGGGGCTTACACTTGCTTTGTACAATTGGTTGGCAATTTTCCCTCCGGAAGAACCGGATCGCTGAATATCGGTTCTGGCGGATGAAAAAACAACCTGCCTGCTGCCGTAAAAAGCCGCCCCAAAGTCGCCCGTGTTGGTGTTGACAAATTCGTTGGTAATCTGGTAAGAAGAAGGAGAATTGAGTTGCGATTTGGCAAAATCGCAAGATTGCATGTAGTGGTTGCCTACCACTTCATTTTCTGAACGCGCGTAGAGCTGGTACCACGATTTTGCCTCATCGTAGCGGCCTAAGCCTTTGAGTACGTGGGCATAATTAAGGATTTGACTTTTTTCCACCTTATCCCGGTCAACCTGCATGGCGCGTGCGTAATTTTGGGCAGCTTCTTCCAATTGGTTGAGATAGCGATAGCAATCGCCAAGCCTGGAAAGTGCCTCAATATCGTCCTTGTTGCGTTTTAAAGCATCTAAGTACTCTGGAATCGCCTGCTTGTAAGCATGTAATTCGTAGTACTTGTTCGCCTTTTTCAAATTGCTTTTAAAGAGTTGGGCCTGAGACGGCAAGCACAGCAACAGCGCGACAGCCATCATAAAAACCTTTCTGCTAATTCCCATAATATTATCCATTAAAGTGGGTTTAACAATGAATATCCAAAGTTAATGCTTTTTCAAACAAAACCAACATTACGCAACTTTCACATCATAAAAACAGCAATATCCAAACGAAATTGGGATACCCACGGATTATCATGTACCTTTGCAAAAACTTTTCAAGTATGAATCGCTATCACTTCCTACTCCTCTTTTTTGCGCTGGCCACCATCGCTGCCACTTGTAAAAATACTGCCGGTAGCAAAGGCTGTATTGACCCTTCAAAAATCAATCCGGATGCTGCCTGCATCATGTTATACAAACCCGTTTGTGGTTGCGACGGAAAGACCTATTCCAATGATTGTTTTGCCATTAACTCGGGGATAACAAAATGGACCGAGGGTGCCTGTCCTTGCATTGATGTTACCAAAATTGATTCCACCAGAGCCTGCACCAAAATCTTTAAACCGGTTTGCGGCTGCGACGGACAAACTTATGGCAACCAGTGTATGGCCGAAAAAGCGGGGGTTACAAGCTGGACCGAGGGCGAATGCCAATAATTCCGTGGCTGTCTTTATAGTCCGATGGCTGCGTTATGTTCCACCAAAAACGGTCACTTACTCGAGTAGGCTCCCATTTTTGGGTCTTCACATGCCTTGCCCTCGAACTCTAAAGAGCAGACACTCGACTAAATGGATGATTCTAATTAATGCCTTTTTCATAATCCGAGAGCAGACACTCGACTAAATGGATAGAGTAATTATAGATTCAGCCAATAAACAATTTTAAACACCAATGCCTGATTTTTTGGCGCAAATGCTTCCACCGGTGCGTTGGGAATTTCCCTTGCAAAAGTATTGCTGGTATAGACCAAAAAGACGTCCGAAACCGGCGCAAAACGCCATTGGAAGCGTGCGTTCACGTTAAAGTTATTGTTTTGGGTATTGTACTGAACAAAAGTGCTGAAGAAGACACTTCGCGTGAAGGAAAAATCTGCTTTGCCGCCCAGGAGATAAAAATCTGCTGAAGGGTAAGGCTTAGGTAGTTGGATGTCATTGTAACTGAACAGCAACGAAAACAAGCCGATTGGTTGCCATCGGTAGCCGATTTCCCCTTCTGCGGTCCAACTGTTTCCGTTGAAATATTCTCCCACATTAAGCCCGAGACTTCCCTGCCAGTCTTCACTCGTGCCAGTTTGGTATTCCAATGCAGCGCCTGAATAATTGTAATCCGAGCCTTCCGGCAGAGGGGTTATCAATTCATTTGGCCCTCGCAGTAAGTTGGTTGGATCGAAAGCCTCAAACAAATACGTATAAGTGTTGAATACCGCAAGATTCAGCTCTGCCTGGTCATTAAAGGTCAAAAATCCGAAAATATTGGCCGACTGATCCGTTTGCTTCAAATCAATGTCCAGCACGGTGTTGTATTCAAATCCAATTCCCCAGAGCGATAATTTTCGACTTCCCCACCCCTTTTTGGGATAAAAGAATTTTTCGCCCCCGACAAACGCGCTGGTGATCCCCCGCCGGGGAACGAAACCTGCATCGGCAGAATAAGTGGCGCCTACATGGTTCATGCCAAAACGGGCGGCAAACGGGCGATCATTGAACCCCAGAAAAGAAGCGAAAGATTGTCCGCGCTTGTCCTTATCGGGCGAAAAAGAGCGGTGGTAATACCATTCTCCCTCCCAGCGATTGTCTTTTGAAAACAGGTTGTATTCGAGCCCTGCTACGCGGTTGTAGGCATCGTGTGCCGCGCGCTGGTTTTCGTTGACAGAGGACAGGAGGTTTTCTTTATTTACAAAAATTGCGCTGATGGCTGAACGTTCAAATACCCGGCGTTGCAGGCTGGCCGCTGTAAAATTGGCGGCAGGCAAAGCATTCCCGGCATCGAATTCCAACTTTCGCGTTTGCATATTGAGCAGCCCCATTCGCCAGTGGTCGTTGAGTTTTCCGCTCACTCGGGCACCGGCCAAGATCGGCACTTTCACATTGGTACGGGTTGTCGGGTCGAACGCCAAACCGATGCGCCTTGAAAAAAACGGGCGCGTTTCCGGGAATCCGAAAAAAGCAAACAAGTCGCTGTTTTCTAAAAAGAATTGGCGTGTTTCCGGAAAAAAAAGCTCAAACCGGCTCAAGTTGGCAACCTGCCTGTCTACTTCCACCTGCGAAAAATCGGGGTTCACGGTCAGGTCGAGGTTGAGCGAAGGGGTGATCCCTATTTTGGCGTCGAGGCCGGCACCGTGCATCCAGTCGCTTGTTCTGTCCTGAAGCTCAAAAGTTTCTTTATTGCGGGGGTGATCAATCGCATAAGCGCCTGTGATGTAAGGAATGACAGATATATTGGCCTTTTGCTTCGGCGGCGGCTCGTCCCAAATCAAGTTACCTGCAAAGCCCAGATTTACCGGATGTGCATACCGGGGAACGGGCCTCCAGGTACTCACTTCAAAGTCTTTCATTTTGGTGCGGATGAAGTTGATTCGCCATGAATTTTGACCCTCGCTGACTTTAAACCGCAGCGTCTTGAACGGAATGGCCATTTCCAGCATCCAGCGGTCGTCGTAGTTGGTGACTTTGCAAAACCATTTGTTGTCCCAGATCAGGGCCATATTTTGACCATTATCTATCAGCGCCTCGCGTTGGGCATTGAGCGGAGACACAGAAAAAATGAACCCGTTCAGCCCGTCTTTAAAGGGGTCAATAGAAATGTTGAGCACGTCGGTCGTACCACTGGCAAAATCCCGTTTGAGCGATTGAACCGTATAATCGGTGCGCTGCTCCATGCATACCGCTCCTACGTACAGGAATTCATCGTCAAATGTGACGCGGGCTTCGGTTTGCCAAGAGGAGAAAGCCGTGTCGTTTGGAAAATTGAGTTTAAAATTGGTGGCGATATCTGCTGTTTGCCAGTCGGTCTCCTCCAGTTTGCCGTCGAGCACCATCGGAGCCAGGGCTTTGCGAATGTGCAGGGTATAATCGTCCTGCTGGGCGAAAACAGCCATGCAAAACAAGGTGTAAAGTACTGAGAGTAAGCTTTTTTTCATACGGGTCAGGTGATTAAAACTTTCAACGGCGAAAAATAACAGGAAAAATCAAACTTTCATTCGTTCTTACAAAAAATACCGCCTACGGGGTGAGTACTCCGGAGACGGTATTTTTTGTAAGAGGCATGTTGAAAGAGGCAAGGTGCAAAGCTCTCGAACTCTAAAGCGCACACACTGGACTAAAAAGACGGACACTACTTAACTATTCGTCTTTTTTACCGCCCGGCTTGGATTTCGTTTCTGTTTTGGCAGGGGTTTTGGCACCTGTGGGTTTGACTTTTGAGTTTTGGTTGCTTGCCGGCGGCGCGCTTGGCGTCCAGTCTTCGTACTTAAAGGAGGAGGTGCTGTCCTGTTGCAGTATCGGTTCCTGTGGAATTTCAAAGCTGGGGTCTTCCGGGATGGCGTTTCCGGCGTTGTCGGTTTTTACAGGCAGGGTGCTGATGGTTTGGTTTAGTTTTTGCAAATGCTGGTCGAGCGGATCGGTAGCGTATGGATCGTTGTACGGCATTTGCATGTTGGGATCAAATTTTTCATACGGCGACGTGCTGCCAGCCAATTCGTCCCAATACCTCCAGCGGTAGGGTTGTACCAGGTGTTCCTGCAGGTAGCTTTCGGTGTACAACTTTGATTCGCGTTTCATGGCGCTGAAGTAGCTTGCCAAGCCTTTGGTCAACCCGATGAGTTCTACCACCAGCAACAAAACGGCGCTGCCGTCCACTTCTTCTCCATTTACTTTCACTGAAGCATCGGCCAATGCCTGCTGGAAGTTGGCGCTGTAATAATCGGCTAATTCCTGCAATTTATAGCGCAGGCCGTCGGAGTACATTTCCGGAAATTCAGCAATAGTTTTCAGTTTTTTGGGCATCAGAAAATCTTGCTTGATGTTTTCCAACAGTTGATTGGCACGAGTGGCCGTTTGGTCGTAGGCACTGCGCAACCGGAAAACATCCGATTGGGCCAACCCGGCACTTTGATTGGATTGCACGCTCAACGCCGCACTTTCTGCCGTAATGCGCAGGTCTCGGTATTTGAGCATGAATTCCGTATTCAGGAAACTCGTCAGGGCCGGCCCCACTTTTTTGTTGGGTTGCGCAACTGCGGCGCTTAAACTGATCAACACAATCAGGATCGGGAACATGGCTTGCTTTTTCATAAGAAGGCTTGTTTTATGGTATTTACGCCTTCCTGTGTTTTGAACGTTGAAAAGGTACCCAATTCTTAAACCACCAAAACGCAGCGCCAACCGCTAAAATCGCAGCGCCATAAAACACCCAGCGCCAGGGCGACGGAAAATCCATCGGTGCCATGTCGCCTGTTGCGACGGCAGCGGCCCAAAAAAACGGATGCGCTTCGTCGTGCGGCTTAGCAATCAGGTGATTGAGTTTTGCTTGTTGCAAGGCACCGTCTTTCGGCATGCCCTCCCGGATTTGTTGAAAAAATTGCAACATGAGGTCGGCGTTTTTGGCATCATCCACACTCCAAAGGGTAGCAACCATACTGCGGGTGCCTGCGTGAAAAAAGCCTTTCGCCAAACTGATAACGCCCTCCCCGGTTCGGTATTCGCCTATATTGGTTTCGCAGGCACTCAGCACAACCAATTCAGCAGGAAGGCGCATCTGAAATAAATCCTTTGAATAAATGTGAAAAACGGAGTCTTTTTCGGGGCTGAACACTAAGTGGGAAGGTTTGTCTGGATCGTCGCTGGCTTTTCCGTGCGTTGCCAGCAGCAGCATACGGTATTGGCCGGCATCCCGGCGAAAAGCTTCGGCGCTGGCAGCCCCTCCTTCCAGAATGTCGCCGTCAAACATCGCGCCGACGCTACGGGCTTCGCGCCGATTGTGCCGAAGCGCGCCAAGCCCATAGCGGTTGTCTTTGAACTCGGGTGCAAACGCCGCCATCGTTTTGGGAGGTTTCTGATACGGATTTAACAGAAGATCGCTGAGTTGGGTAGCGGAATACGCATAGCTGACCGCGTAGTCGCGCAACAGGTAGGCGTGTGATTTAAACCGGTACGCCACTGCGGGCACGTCCCGTAACAATGCCTCAAAAGGCAAAATCGCCATTTCCCGGTCAGGAACAATGATCCATTTTTTATGCCCTGCCAACCCGACCTTTTCTACCGGCACCACGATCTTTTCAAATAACTGGTGCGCCACCGTGATGTATACGTTAGACAAACTGTCTGCTACATGGCTGCTGGCATTGGCGTACCCCTGAATGCTGCTGCGCATGGCAAAAACCCAATCACTCAGCGGAAAATCCCGGAGAATCCGAACGCCCTTGAAAGCATCTTGTGTAATGATAAAAGCAAAAATAAGGCTGTCGGTTGCAAAATAGACGGTCATCGCCTGATCCGCCTGCAAAACCGTCTTGCGAATGTTATCGGGTGTAGCCGTTTTTCGGGAATACTTCAGGCGAAAATAATCCGGGTAATTGGCCTCAAAATCGGCCACCAAAGCGGCTAAGTCCCGGCGCTTTTCGGCAAGTATCTGCTCTGCTTCTTTTGCCTGAGCTTCTTTATCGCGCTGTAGGGAGGCCAACCTTCTGTTTTCTATATAGTTGATTTCCAACTCCAACGCATTTGCTTTAGCCAGAAGCGAATCTGGAATGCCCGCAAAACGCTCGGCTTGTTCTTTGCGCAGGTTTTCAATTAATTGCAGGCTTTTACTGCGTTCGGCAATGGCAAAAGCGGTTTCTAAAAAAGAGGAATCACCGGTTTTTTCCCACAGGATAAAGTTCGCCTCCAACGCATCGCCGAGCAGTACATATTTTCGGGTAACCCACTGTAGCCGGGTATCGGAAGAGGTCATTTGCATGCGCAGGCTGTCCAAACAATCCAGCGCCCTGGCGTACACCGTTGCCGCCGACCGAAGCACTGCCCAATCCTGGCGAACCAAGGCGTATTTTTTCAAAACTGTCGCTTGTCCGGACAGCAATTCTAATTCCGTCGCAAGATCCGGGCGGTTCAGGGTTTGCAGCGCCTTTTCGCAATCGGCTAATGCCTGCTGCCATTGCCCCAGCCCGGCCCGTGCCAGTCCTGTATTTTTGATGATGACGGACAAGCGGGTATTTTTTTCCCCGGTGCCCGGCAGTCGGCGCAGCTTTTTTTCTGCTTCCAGCAACAAAGCCAAGGCACCCGAATAAGCTTTCTTATCCAAATAAATAGCGCCAAGGTTGTTGTAAGCCTGCACGATGGCCGGGTGCCCTTCCGGGTATGCCATTTCAAAAACCTGCAAAGACTTGCGATAATTGGTCTCTGCCTGCCCGATTTCTTTTTTATCGGCGTAACAATTGCCGATATTGGTGTACAATTCAGCTAACCTGGGGTCTTCCGGCTCCAGTTCGGCTAAAAAAACCCTCTCGGCATCGAAATGGTGCTGAAGCGCCCGGGCGTAATCTCCTTTATACTGAAAACACAAGCCGATTTTGTGCTGAAGCAAAGCTACGGCCAACGAGGTCGCTCCCTGAATGCTTTTTTGAATATTGTAAGCTTCCCGAAAATTGTCCAAAGCGGCTACATAATCTCCGTTGCTGACGCTCAGGTCGCCGAGGTTTTCCAGCACATTGGCGATCGAAGGATGATTGGTGCCAAAATGTTGCTTGCGAATGGCTAAGGATTGTTCGTAATAGCGCAGGGCCATGTCAGTGCGATCCAATGCGGCGTAACAATTGCCTAAATTGTTGTACAGTAACGCCATTTTGGGGTGATTGGCATCCAGCGTTTGCAGGCGAATATTCAAGGCGGCATCGTATTGGGACAACGCACCGGCATAATCGCCGATGAAATACAGGCAATTGGCCAAATTGCTGTGGCTGACCGCAAAAGCGGCGTGTCCGGCGGGCAAAACCTGCCGGCGGATGTCCAATGCTTTTTGGTGCATGGCGAGCGCCTCCGCGTAGTGGCCGGTGGAGGCGAAGCAGTTGCCGAGGTTGTTGTAAGAATTTGCAACCTCGCGGTCTAACGGGCCAAGCTGATTTTCGCGCAGGGCCAGCGCTTTCCGGTAGTAGCGCTCTGCCTCGCCGTAATCATTTTTTTTATAATAATATTCTCCCAGTCCGTTCAAGGCTTTGGCTTTGAGTAATTGGTCTCCTTTTTTTTTAAACAAGGTTAACGCTTCTTCAAACTGGTCAACGGCGGCTTCAAAATTGCCCAATTCCAAAAAAATATCGCCCAGCAGGAGGAGCGCTTCGCCCGCTTTTAGGTCGTTTTTTTGAGCTGATTTTTGAAAAAAATTCAAAGCGGAGTCTGCTTGTACTTGGGCTGCATGGTATTCCGCCGAATCGAACAACATCCGCCCTTCCCGGAGAAATTGTGCGCCCCGGTTTTCGCCTTTTTGCTGGCCGGAAGCGATCAGCACCACCACCACCAGCGCTGTATGGAGGAAGATGCTCCGCATATTGAGGCGGTTTATTACCTTTATTGTTCGAAAACGAGACGGGTTTGACATTCGTCAAAGTTATAAAATCGCATGCTATTGTCCCCCAATCAAAAATAATCCGTTTGCAGCGGGTACTTTTTTTGCACCTAATACACCTGAAGATGAGCAACAAGGAATGGACAGAGGAAAACCTCCTGAACGGAATCCTACAGGGAGGCAACGAAAGACAGGCAGCCATCCGCGTCCTCTATAACGATAGTGGCCTGAAGCGAATGGTTGCGGCTTTTGTCAGCAAAAATAAGGGCAACGAAGCCGACGGACAGGATATGTTCCACGAAGGCATCATCGTACTTGACCACAACATCCGCGAAGGAAAATTTCGGGGAGAAGCGCCGATAAAAGGCTACCTCTACTCGATTTGCCGCTTTTTGTGGATGAACCAGATGCGCAAGCAATCGCACACAGACTCGGTCGCAGAAATGCCCGTCAGCAGTGAAGCGGACACCCAATCGCCGGAAGTGATTTTAGTCACGGAAGAGCGAAAAGCGGTGCTAAACAGCTTGCTGAGCGAATTAGGCGAGCGCTGTCAGCAAATTATGGAACTCTGGAAACTGTCATATTCGATGGAGGAAATCGCCGAAAAATTAGGCTTTTCCAGTCCGGATATGGCCAAAAAAGCCAAGTACCGCTGTCATGTTTCGTTGTTGCAAATGATTCAGAACAATCCTAACTTACAACAATTGCTAAAACATTGAACCATGAACCATGAATTGTATATAGAACGCCTCGATCAATACGCCGCCGGTTCGATGACCGACCCGGAGCGCGCCGCCTTTGAAGTAGAACTTCAGGAAAACCCCGAACTCCGGGAAGCCCTGGCGCTGTATCGCGAAAGCGAAGCCGTGATCGAACAAAGCATCGAAAATAACCTGCGCCTGCAATTCCAATCCTGGGCCGAAGAAGACCGCACTGCACAACCGGTTGCGACCGGAAGACCGGAAGGGAAAGTCATTTCCCTGCGCACCGTGGTGACCCGCTGGGCCGTTGCGGCAAGCGTGTTGCTGGTTGCCGGCTTCTTTTTCCTGTACCAAAACAGCCAAAGCCTTTCTGACACCGCACTGTACGCAGCTAACTACGAAGTGCCGGATGGCAGCCTGCTGCGTGGCGACACCGCTTCGGAAGACCCGATTTCGCAAGGCGCCGAAGCCTTCTCCAATAAAAACTACGCCGTCGCGCGGACGTTTTTCAACCAGATTCCGCCAACCGATGCACCCTATGCGGAAGCGCAGTTTTTCCTTGGCCACACCGCCCTGCAACAGCAACAATACCATGAAGCCATCAGCGCTTTTGGTAATGCCGTTGCTGCCAACGACATCCGCATCACCGAAAAAGCGGAGTGGAATCTGGTGTTGACGTATGTAGCTGCCAGCCGAACCGAAGATGGCGCATTCAAAACGCTGTTGTCTGCCCTTGCCGGGGATGTGAACCATTCTTATTATGAGCAGGCGAAGGCGCTGGAAGGGAAATTGGGGAGTTTTGGGAGGCGGTTTGTGGAGTAGGGATAGGATTGGAGCAGTCCCCAGCAATGGCCGATTTCATGAGCCGGAGTGTTATTGCTTTTTACTGTGTTTTTTGATACCGTCACATAATCCGTCAGTTGAGGCAATGTACAAAAATGTAAAAACCTTCCTAAATTGGCGCTATAAAATAAACTCCGTATGAAACTTCCCGTTTTCCTCTTGTCCGGCCTGTTTTTCACCCAAACCCTGCCCGCACAAATTACGGTCACCGGCTACAATCACGTCGCCCTTGCGGTCAAAGACCTCGAAGCCAGCGCAAAGTTTTACCGGGAAATTATCGGCATAGAACCCGTTCCCGTACCGGAACACCTGAAAGCCATCCGATCCTGGTTCAAAATTGCGCCGGGACAGGAATTGCACCTGCTGGCCGGACGCACATTTCCTGTGACCAACAATGACCCGAATCTCGGGCATTTCGCCCTCACGATTGCAGATGCCGACCCGGTGGAGCAATTCCTCAAAACAAAAGGTCTGCCTTATCTCCGGCAGCAACGCTTTGACGGTGCCTGGCAGATTTACATCAGCGATCCTGACGGCTATTTCATCGAGCTTAACGAACCAAAAGTGCCCTGGGAATACCTTTTCAATGGTGCCGACTTGACCGGGTGGGATACGTACCAGATGCTGGACATGGAAGAGCAGACTGGCATAGTACCCCTTGGCATTAACGAGGATCCCAAAAAGGTATTCAGCGTTACGACGGAAGACGGTGCAAAAGCCCTGCGCATTTCAGGGGAGGAATTCGGTTTCATATCTACGGTACAGGAGTTTGAAAATTATCACCTGCAATTGCAGTTCAAATGGGGCAAACTGAAATGGCCGCCGCAGGAAACAGCTAAAAGTAATAGCGGCATTCTTTACCATGCCAATAGTGATGCCGAGCATGGTTTGTGGATGCAATCACAGGAATTTCAGATACAGGAAGGCAACTGCGGCGACTATTGGGGCGTGTTTGGTGCGGTATTCGACATCCCGGCAAAAAAGCAGGGCGAAAAAGAATGGGTATACGACCCCAAAGGTGCGTTGCTGAACTTTGCGGATAAATCGCCTAATAGCCGCCACTGCATCAAATCACCGGATGCGGAAAAACCCTCTGGCGAGTGGAATACGATTGATTTGTATTGCTTCGGTGATACTGCGATCCATGTCGTCAACGGCAAAGTCGTGATGGCGCTCTACCATTCCCGCAAGCCCGAAGGCAATAAAATGATCCCCCTCACTAAAGGAAAAATCCAGATCCAGTCGGAAGGTGCGGAAGTATTTTACCGGAACATTCGAATCAGACCGATTGGGGAACTTCCGAAGGGAGTTATGGGGAAATAATGTGCCAAGGCTTTTTGTTTCTCACAGTGTTTCTTTTGGTTTCGCACAACGAACACTACGGACACAACGCAAAAACTTTTCGTCGAGCCCGTTCAGCAAAGCCTATCTCTCCCAAATCAGTTTATAAACCTGAATCATCACCAACGGCAACAAGCTTGCCACCAAACTGACCATCCATATTTTTAACGGCAGCTCCGCCAGATTTAACACCAAACGCATTTGAGGAATCACAAAAACGAGCACCAACAGACCTGCGCAGAGCAAAATTGCCAACCATACGAATTTATTTTTGGTGATGTCGTTGACCCAAAACCGCGCCTTGGCGGAAGTCATGTTGAACACATGAAAAAGTTGAGCAAAAGCTAAGGTGACAAACGCGACGTTATTGGTCACCTGGTCGTCTGTCATCAGGACTTGCTGGCAATAGATCACCGCCAAAACCACTGCGGTGGTCATGGCAAAAGCATACGAGGAAATCATGATCCACCCTTTTTTAGAAATAATATTTTTTCCCGGGTCTTTGGGTGGTTTTTTCATCACCGTTTCGTCTCCTTTACCAACGCCGAGCGCCAAGGCCGGAAAAATATCCGTCACCATGTTTAAAAACAGGATCTGCAAGGGAAGTAAGGTGGAAGCCGGGGCGAGAAACCCCAAGACCGTCACAATGAAGATCTCGCTCAGGTTGCAGGAAACGAGGTAGACCACGAACTTTTGAATGTTCTGAAAAATTACCCGGCCGTGCGACACTGCGGCGGCGATGGAGGTAAACGAGTCGTCTTTGAGGACGATGCTGGCTGTTTCTTTCGCTACCTGGGTGCCGCTCAGGCCCATAGCGATGCCAATGTCTGCTTTTTTCAGGGCGGGTGCGTCGTTTACCCCGTCGCCCGTCATGGCGACAATATTGCCCGCTTTTTGGTAGACGGCTGCGATATCGAGTTTTTGTTTGGGGGTCGTGCGCGCAAATACAGCGGTGGACAGGATCTTTTTTTTCCATTCCGCAGAGAGGGCAGCATCCATTTCCGGCAGGTCTTTGCCTGTGATGACCGCTTCTTCTCCATCGTCCACCAAACCGGTTTGTCGGGCAATATTGAGGGCGGTCAGGGGGTGGTCGCCGGTGATCATGACAATTTTGATGCCTGCTTTTCGGCAGGATGCAATCGCAGGTTTGATGTCCAACCGGGGCGGGTCTAAAAAACCGATCATGCCCACGTGGACCAAATCAGTCAGGTAGTCGGTTTTGTCGAGCTTCGTACCTTCTTTATATGCAAATGCCAATACCCGAAGCCCATCCGCAGCCATTTTTTCGGATTCGGACAGCACGGCCTTGCTTGCGTCCTTGCCTAACTTTTTGATGGATGCCCCATGTTGTATTTGGCTGCATTTTTCCAATAAATGCTCAACGGAGCCTTTGGCAGCAACCAACTGGCCGGTTGGGGATTTATGCAAAGTGCCCATGATTTTGTCCTCGGAGCTGAACGGGACTTCCGAAAGGCGCTCATATTCCTTTTGCAGCGCCTCTGCGGATGATCCTGAGGCATCGGCTAAATGGACGAGCGCGATTTCAATCGGATCCCCGGATGTTTTCTTTTCGTTTTTTTCAGGTTTCACCGGAGCATTGTTGCATAAAGCGCCGATCAGCCGCAGTTTTTCAAAGTTTTCCTGGCTTTTTTCAAGGGCACCGTCCTCAAATTTTAAGGCATTTTTTTCGATGCGCACCCGGAGTTGCTCATCCGGAAAAGAAAAGGCTTCAACGTGGATCTTGTTTTCAGTCAGGGTACCGGTCTTGTCGGTCAGGATCACATTGGTGCTACCCAGCGTTTCCACCGAAGACAATTTTTTGACGATGGCGTTGCGTTTTGCCATCAGGAGCATGCCATACGCGAGGGCCACCGTGGCGACAATGGGCAAACCTTCCGGGATGGCGGCTACGGCCAGCGCAATGGAAGTTTTTAAAATTAAAACCCAGGCTTTTCCCTGAATAAACCCCGTGATGGCAAAAATGGCTGTCATGATCAACGTGACCCAAATCAGCTTGGTGCTTAAGGCGTTGAGTTTTTTATCCAACGGCGTAGCGGTTTCGCCCGCTCCTTCAACCAATGCTGTGATGGCACCCAATTGGGTATTTTGGGCAATCCCGGTAATCACGGCTTTTCCGTTCCCGTTCATCACCGATGCGCCTTTAAACACCATGTTGAATTGATCGCCAAGCGCGGTATCTTTAGGCAGTGCTTCTGTATTTTTTTCTGTGGGAACCGACTCGCCAGTTAGCGAAGATTCGTCGCATTTCAATTGATTCAATTCTATCAAACGGCCATCGCCCGGAATGACATCGCCAGCTTCCAACAACACCACATCGCCCGGCGTGATTTGCTCAGAGGGAATTTCCAGCGTTTTTCCACCACGGATGACTTTGGAATGGATCACATCCATTTCCCGCAGGGCATTCATGGAACTTCGGGCTTGCAATTCCATGCCAAAACCGATCGCGGCATTGACCAAAATCACCACGAGAATGGCGACCGCCTCCATATAATCCTGAAAGTAGAAAGAAACCGCAACGCCAACCACCAGCAAATACACAATGGGGCTGATGAATTGGTGAAGGAGCATGATCCAAATGCTCTTTTGTTTTTGAGCCTGATAAACATTGGGGCCGAATGTTTGTGTCCGGTTTGCGGCTTCTGATGGGTTAAGCCCGGCGGCGGCATCCGTTTGCAGAGCCTTTAACATAGCTTCTACGGATAAGGTGTGCGGGTCTTCGATCGGGTATATGAGTTTCATTTTTCAATTCATTTATTGTATACATGGCAAACAAACTAAAAGGATGGAAAGATGATCGTTTAGTAAAAGACTTATTTTATCCAAAGGAGCAACGATACGACTTTGGCGTTTTCATTCCGGATTTGAACCCAGTAGATTTCAGCCGGAATTCCTGCAAGTGGAATCTCAACGCTGTTTTGTGTCAACAACAGTTTTGAGTTCGTGAAACCCCGTTTTGACTGAGTAAAGTTTTTTTGAACTTCAAAAATCAAGGCGATTTTTCAAAATAAACTAAATCTTAGTTGTACAACTAAAGTTTAGTTATATCTTTGTAACCAATCAAACTACTCATCGTTATACACCTATGAAAAAGCTAACGCACAAGGAAGAAGAAGTCATGGCGATCCTTTGGAGGCTGGAACATGCCTTTGTGAACGACATCCTGAACGCGATGGAAGAACCCAAGCCGCCCTACAACACCGTGTCTTCTATTGTGCGCAAATTGGAAACGGATGGCTTAATTGGCTACGAAGCTTTTGGCAAAACGCACCGCTACTACCCCATCCTTAAAAAGGAAGACTACCGGGCGGATGTGCTGGAGCATTTTGTAGACAATTTTTTCGACAGCTCGCCGGCGGAACTGGTTTCTTATTTTGTAAAAAAGGAAAAAATGGATCCTGAGGAACTCAACCGTTTGTTGGAGGAGATTCGGAAAAAGGAATAAACGCGGTTATTGGGTGGCTGTTATTGGCTATTGGTATATTGGTTATCCGTAATTGGTGGAATGATCGAATGTACGAAATCACGATCATGTCCCTATACCACGAATAACCAGTACACCAGTAACCATAACCAAGAAAAAAAACCGGAAGCCTGGAATGTAGCGCTTTACAACGAAAAAGGCACCGTCATCCCGGCAAGAGCAAATCGAAAAGACGCCCTAACGCTGCAACAACTCCGGGAACGATTAAACCAGGAAAAGGCAGCCATCAAACCGGGTGCCCGTGTCTCGTTCAGCGCCTGGGATTTACAGCAGTCTGAACCCTTGCAGGAAGGATTAGATACAATCATTACTTTTGATCCGGTCACTTATAAAGAAACCATTCAGATTATCATGAAGAGCGGCGGTTTGGTCAATCTCCTCCCGGCCTCAGAACTGATGTCGCTCGCAATTGTGAGCGACCTGGATCCACGCCGTTTTTTAAGGGTGGAGGACTTGAACGATTACACCTTTCAGTGGCATACCCTAACGGAATACATGCCCAGAAGCGTCTTCGCCCAATCCTATACTTCCAAAGGATTTTTAAGCCGTGTACACAGTGATGGCATCATGCACATGTGGAGCAACCGGCTTAGCAAAAAAGAAATCTTGCTGATGCTTCAGGAAAAGCCGCAACTGTTCCAGGGGGAGTTTCCGATGTCCGACTTCAATTTCACCATCAGCTATAATGGTTATGGGAGGTTGATTGAAAATGGAAAGGTGCCTGCTGATCTGATTGAAAAATTAGAGCGGGAACTTAAGCCGGGCGAAGTGGTAAATATTGCCGGCCTGCAAGCCCGGGGAAACCCGGTTCGCTACATCGTGTTGCCGACAGGTGCCACCCGACAGTATCCTGAACTAAAAGTATTTGCTAAAAAAGCAGAAATTCTGGAAATAGCCGACGATCAGCAGTTGCTTCGATTAACCCTTACCGTAGCTGAATTCGAAGCCGTTCGCCCTAAATTGGAAAACATCGAGGGCATCTGGTTACAATACGGCGATATTGACCTCACGCAGTTCACCTTCGAACTGGAAGTACGAGATGAAGATCCAAAACCGGAGTTACCCGTCACCAAAACCCAGAGCGGCATCTTCACCGTAAAAATGGACGTCAGTCCAAATCCAGTAAAAACACAACAGGTTGCCAATGCGACAGTAAGGGTGCAAAAAGCAGGCGAAGGCGTATTGACCGTGAATAACCTGGAAGGCAAGCAGCTTTTTGCAAAAAAAGTGGCGATTGAGAAGGGCGAAAACAAGCTGGAAATTCCGGCACAGGTATTGAATGCACCCGGCCTCTACGTTATTCGATTAGAGATGCCTTATGGTGTGGGCAGTGCGAAGTTAGTGGTGGAGTAATTAGTGTCTGTCTTTATAATCCGATAGCTGCGTTATATTTGCCCCCAAAATCGGTCATTTACGCGAGTAAACTCCCATTTTTGGGGTCAAATATGCTTTGCTCTCGAACTCTAAAGCTCAGACACGGGAGTAAAAAGACAGACACTATTTCGTATGCCACTACTTCTATCCTTCCTGCCTCCCAACAAACGAAGGCCGAGTTCCAAGTCCTTATTAATGAGGCTTTACCTCGCGCTGTTGGTATGCTTTCCATTGCCCCTCACCATTGAGGCCGTCGAATGGTTAGATCAATCCGAAAGTACCCAGCCGGCGCCTTGTCCATATATTTTATACTGGGGCGGTTTGGAAGCGAGGTTTACTCATGATGAATCCACCGATGCCTATACAGCAGAACTGAAGCTTTCCCCGGAAGTAGTCTGGGAAGCCATCAAGCGGGAGCCACGCCTTTGGGATGGACAAACCCTGTTGGAAACGCTTGCACTTGAAGTAAATGGCATCGTCATTCGCAGCGACTACAACCATCCGGAAACCTACCAGAGCAGCCTTGAGCCTTTGAAAGGTGTGATCAAAGCGCTGAAGGAAGACGATCGGATTACTTTTCAAAAAATCCAGCTCCCGGGTAACAAATACGGCAGCCTTACCCTGCTGATCGGACGTTCGGAGTTTCCAAAGAAAACGGAGACCGTCAGGTACGGCGTTGCTGCCATCCATTGGGGCAAAAACACGTTTGCCCAGGGTGAGAAACGCTTTATGACGACCGCAGAACTTTGGGATCTGCTGTTGTCAGAACCACAAATAGAATATTCCAATCAAACTTTTCGTAAGCCGGAGCAATGGAACGTGGGCATTTTTAATGAACAAGACCCTTTAATTCGCTTATGGGCGGATCGCAGTGATGCTTTTAATTTTAATCAACTGCGGGAGCGTTTGGATCAAGAATACGACAACATCAAAGCGGGTGCCACTATCCTGTTCAGTGCCTGGGGGTTATTGGATGATGCGCCGAAATCTCAATTAGATACCTTTATTACTTACGACCCTTTGACCCGGAAAAAGACCAGCACCGTCGTGCCCGCTGGCATCGGATTTTTTGCAGAAGAGGTTATTTCGTGCAGGATTATCGGAGAGGAGGATCCCCGCCGGTTTCTCAAGCTGGAAGATCAACACGCGTACCAAATCAAATGGGGCGCTTTTTCTGAAAGTGCTCCAAAAAGTGTTTTTGCACAAGCTTACTTTAACCCGGACGAGGCCGGCGTGCTCCATGCCGACAATTCAATGACCATGTGGAACAACCGGCTTACGAAAAAAGAAATCATAGACATGGTGCGGCAAAAACCAGAGATTTTCCGGGGCAAAGAGCTGCTGAACGACTTTAGTTTTACCCTTAGCTACCAGGGGCAGGATTACTTCTCGGAGCAAGGCCAAACGCCTGCTGATTTGGTTAAAAAACTCGAACGTGTGCTCAAAGCCGGAGATACCCTCAAAATTTCAGGCATTCAGGCCCGGACAAACCCCGGACGATACGTCGTAGGGTTTGCCCAAACACTGAAAAATTTTACAGAATTAGATTCAAAAATGCAGACCGCAGAAGTGCTGGAGGTACTGATATCCGGCGAAAAACAACAGGTACTGCGGCTGAATTTACCGGTTGCTGAATTTGAAGCCTTGCGGCCAAAATTAGAAAAAACGCCAGGCATTTGGCTCCAGCAAGGCGACATAGACCTGACGCCGTTCACGCTGGAATTAGAGGTGCGCGACGAAGACCACAAACCACCGCTGCCAGCGAACAAAAAGGATTAGACTTGTTGCGACGGGTCAGCGTGGTGGGGGAAATGAGCTATTTTTCTTCTAATTACAGCGTTTTTTGAGGAGCATAGCCCTGCTATGTGGCGAAAAAAAGGCGAAGAGTAGGAGAAAAAGAGCCATTCCCACCCCGCGATGATTCCCGTCGCAACAAGTCTATTAAACGAATGTCAGTTATTGCCTTATTTTTTTTATTATTATTCACCATTCAATACCTGTTTCTAAAATAGTACATGCGAGGCCGGAGCCTCGGCGCAAGCGGGAAGTTGGCGACCACTGCTGGCGTGAAGCTTCGCCTTGAGTCTACTATTCGGAGGACTTTGCCCTTCCAACGTCCTGCCTTTTTGTCATCATCCCCTATCTTTCTGTCAGTTTCCCCTTGCTTTGCCTGCTGATTTTGACAAAAACCAATCAAGCCGACTGCATTGTTCACAGTTGGCACATCAATTGATGACCCATAAGCATTCATAGAACAAAACAAAACTGCATAAAATGGGTAAAATTATCGGTATTGATTTAGGAACAACCAACTCGTGTGTGGCGGTGATGGAAGGAAACGAGCCGGTCGTGATTGCGAACGAGGAAGGCAGACGTACCACGCCTTCGGTCGTCGCATTCATGGACAACGGTGAGCGCAAGATTGGCGATCCGGCCAAGCGCCAGGCCATCACGAATCCCACAAGAACCATCTCTTCGATCAAGCGCTTTATGGGCACCCGCTTCAGCGAGCGCACGGATGAAGCCGGTCGTTCTACCTATAAAGTTGTGAAAGGCGACAACGACACCGTCCGCGTAGACATTGACGGGCGATTTTATACGCCCCAGGAAATTTCAGCGATGGTGCTCCAGAAAATGAAAAAAGTGGCCGAAGATTTCCTCGGCTACGAAGTAACGGAAGCCGTTGTTACAGTTCCGGCTTACTTCAACGACTCGCAGCGTCAGGCAACCAAAGAAGCCGGTGAAGTTGCGGGCTTAAAAATCAAACGCATCATTAACGAGCCGACGGCTGCCGCTTTGGCTTATGGCCTCGACAAGCGCAACCGCGATATGACCATCGCCGTGTATGACCTCGGCGGCGGCACGTTTGATATTTCGGTACTCGAACTGGGCGACGGCGTTTTTGAAGTAAAATCCACCAATGGCGATACGCACTTAGGCGGCGACGACTTCGACCACGTCATCATTGACTGGTTGGCCGATGCGTTTAAATCACAGGAAAATATTGACCTCCGCAAAGACCCGATGGCGCTCCAGCGCTTGAAAGACGCTGCGGAAAAAGCAAAAATCGAATTGTCTGCTTCCAGTGAAACGGAAGTAAACCTGCCTTACATCACGGCAGTAGACGGCGTTCCCAAGCACTTAGTGCAAAAACTAACCCGGGCAAAATTTGAGCAGTTAGCTGACAGCTTAGTGCAGCGCACCTTAGAGCCTTGCCGCCTGGCGCTGAAAGATGCCGGCATGACGAATGCCAACATTGACGAGGTGATTCTCGTAGGCGGTTCTACGCGTATTCCGCGTATTCAGCAGGCGGTAGAAGATTTCTTCGGCAAAAAACCGAATCGGGGCGTTAACCCCGACGAAGTGGTCGCGATTGGTGCCGCCATTCAGGGTGGCGTACTCAGCGGCGATGTTCAGGATGTACTTCTGTTAGACGTGACGCCGCTTTCGATGGGTATTGAAACGATGGGCAATATCTTCGACGTGGTGATCGAGGCGAACTCGACCATTCCGATCAAAAAGTCAAAAATTTACTCGACGGCTTCGGACAACCAACCTTCCGTAGAAATCCATATCCTACAGGGAGAGCGTACGATGGCCCGCGACAACCGCCCCGTAGGCCGCTTTATCCTCGACGGGATTCCCCCGGCACCGCGTGGTTTGCCGCAGGTCGAAGTGACCTTTGACATGGACGCCAACGGTATCCTCAATGTCTCGGCACGCGATAAAGGCACCGGCAAGGAGCAGAAAATTCGCATTGAAGCCTCTACCGGCTTGTCGAAGGAAGAAATCGAACGCATGAAGGCAGACGCCCAAGTGAACGCCGAAGCGGATCGCAAGACCCGCGAACGCGTAGAAAAACTGAACGCTGCGGATGGCTTAGTCTTCCAATCGGAAAAACAAATTAAGGAATACGGCGACAAAATCCCCGCCGACAAGCGCGGTGCCATCGAATCAGCCATCGAAAGTCTGAAAGCCGCCCACAAAGCGGAAGATTTAGACGGCATTGACACGGCCTCTGCAGCGCTTAACACTGCGTGGCAGGCAGCCAGCCAGGAAATGTACCAGGCCGCCCAGGATGGCGGCAGTGGCGGCGGCGACTATGCTGCCGGCGGCGGAGACGGTGCAGAAACCGGTAGCGGCAAAACGGCAACCGAAGATGTGACCGACGTGGAATTCGAAGAAGTGAACGAAAACGATAAGAAATAACGAAACGAATCGTCTTGTTGAAAGCCTTCTCCTCTTTGAGGGGAGGGCTTTTTTTGTTGCACTGTTTTTTATTACATTTACCCCACTAACCAAACCACCATGCTATCCATCCTCCACGAAACGCCGCGCTGGTTGGCCGTCAACAAAACGGCGGGCATTGCTGTGGAGCGCTCGCCTTACGGCTATCCTTGCGTGGAAGATGAAGTGGCAGCCTACCTTTCCCAACACCACCGAAATCCGTATGTAGGCATCGTACACCGCTTGGATCGCCCCGTGAGCGGGGTGTTGTTGTTTGCTAAAAAGCCCAGCGCGCTGAAAGCCTTGCATCAGGTGTTCCGGGATCGGAAAGTGCGCAAATACTACACGGCGCTGGTGGAAAAGGAACCTGCGGAAGCAAAAGGTCAGCTTCGGCATTGGCTATTCAAAGACCTGAAAAACAAGCGGGCGGTGCTATACGAGCGGCCCACGAAAAACGCGCTGGAATGCCGGCTTGACTACCAGGTCGTTGGAAAAAACCCCAAAGGCTGGAAAGTGGAAATAGAACTGCATACCGGCAAATTTCACCAGATCCGGGCGCAATTGGCCGCCATTGGCTGTCCCATCCTGGGCGATGAAAAATACGGCGCTACCCTACCCTGGCTGCCGGATGCGATTGCGTTGCACGCGCACAAGTTGGTTTGGAATGATCCGTATTCGGGGGGGGAGATTGTGGTGGAGGCACCGTGGGTGGGGAAGTAGATGTGTTATTTTATCCAATCTGCCTTTTTTCAAGGTCTCTACTCAAGTGGTGTATTGTCAAAATGTCAATTCTTTCAACAGAAACCGACTTATAAATAATACGATAATTCCCTTCAATTAATTCCCGGAAATTGTCGTCGCTATATTCTGGAACTGGTTTACCTGAAAGAGGGTGCTTCTTTAGAACGTTTGTTCTGGCTCTAAGTCTCACAACTTGGATTTTCGCGTACTTTGTTGAATCTCTTGAAATATAGTCGTAGATACCTTTCAAGTCTTCAACGGCCAGATTTGTCCAATTTATTTGAACCATTTTTGCATTTCTTTGTCCAATGCCTCTTCCTGAATTGTTTCCCCATTTTCAGATTGCTGGTTCCCCCTTTCAATCTTGTCTAACAGAATGATCTTATCAATCAATTCATCGAGTGTGAATTTTTCCGGAAACTGCTCCAGCGTTTCTTTCAACTGCGTTTTGGTAATCATTTCTGTAAAATTTTTACTAAGATACAAGTTTTTTGAAAGCAAATGCAAGTTTAACATGTCGGTTATCGGGTGGAAGTTACCTCAAGGAGCGATAAGGCTTCTGTTACCGGTTGTTATGACATCTTGAACCGGAGCAAGATTAAGGATTCCGGTCTGGTGTAGACACGACGAGTTGAAAACTCGTGCGGTGAAGAGTGGGTTTTGTTTGAAGGTTTCAAATACTTCTATGAGCGTAGAACGGTCAGCGCCGGCGATGTAGCCAGCTTTTGCTAGCTATGGACGCTGGCGATTGGCGGTGGGCTGCCCCCCGTCAGCGGTTAAGCCCTAAATGTTCGGCACAGCCTTCTTTTTTATTTTTCTTTCTTTTTATATTTATTTCCATCCCAAGAGAAAACGGTATCCAATCCGAAGACTAAATCATGGATACCATTGGCAATGGTTGGTGAAGAAATGCCGCTTCGCGTCATTTGCTTATGAGAAATAAAAAAAGGCGTGTATGTTTGATTTTCCAAAATCTAATACACACACGCCAGGACAGGAACACGAGATTCCCTTGCTGCAAAGATCAAAGAAATTACGGGAAAAGGCAAGGTAAAGCAGCGGATTTTATCAACAATTATATCGGGACTACTGAGCTTGCCTCAACGGAATAACTTCAAGCAGATGTCGAAGTGGTTTGGAGTCAACGAGACGACGGTACATAATTGGTATAAGCGAGATTTGGATTTGGCAGCGTTCAACCGCAAGTTGATAGACAAAGAAGGAAGCGGAGATTACGTAGTCATTTTTGATCCGAGCTACTTGCCCAAGAGCGGCAAGCATACCCCGGGCTTGGGCTATTATTGGTCCGGTCAGGCAGGGGCAGTGAAACGAGGAGTAGAGATAGGCAGCTTTGCAGTAGGGGGGGATGCAGGCCATCATACTGCCTTTCATCTTCACGCAGAATTGACACCCAAGTCAGAGGATTTGAAAGCAAAGGGAGAGAATTTGATGGATCACTACGTCAGTTTGGTAAAAAAGCGCAAGGAGGACATTGCTCACTTTGGAGGGAAACTGGCCTGCGACGGCTATTTTGGGGTTTCCACTTTCGTCAAGCCGGTATGCAAGATGGGGATTACCTTGATTAGTTGCCTTAAATCCAATGTTTGTTTATACTATACCCCGGAAGTGGTAGAAGGAAAACGAGGCCGGGGCAGACCCAAATCAAAAGGAGCTAAAATAGATTGGGAAAAAATAGATGATAAAAAACTGCCCGTTGTGCAGGAGGATAAAGAAAAACGGATTCGTTGACGCAAAACAGCACCTGGGATTAGCCCATTGCCAGAGTACGGACAAAACCAAATTTGAAAACCATATCAACCTGACTTTATCTACTGTATCGGTGGCTAAAGCCGCTCACTGGACTCCAATTGAGGAAGAGACCAGAGGCTCTTTTTCAATGGCCGAATTGAAAACTTATTATCATAATTTGGCGCTGGTTGAGCAATTTTCTGCCGTGTTGGGCTTGGACTCAACCCATGTAAAAAATAATCCCGGTATCAAAAAGCGCTTATTCTCTAATTATTACGCCGCCTGGGCGGCGTGAGTTTGTCACGAACCATTGTTACACTGCAAAATATAGATATAGAAAAACTCAAACCTGTCATTAGCCTTGTCTATCGTCTCTCCCCACCATTACACCATCACCCCGTAACCCCGCCCCACCATCTTTTTCCAAATTCTTCACAAAAAATGTACTTTTACGGCGTACTAAAAAAAGAAACGAATGCCGGAATCAGACAAGAGCCAACCCGTGGGCGTCATCGGCGCCGGAAGTTTCGGTACGGCGATTGCCAATTTGCTGGCTTACAATACGGATGTGCTCTTTTTCAGCCGAAAGGCGGAGCTGGTGGAGACCATCAACCGGAAGCGCCACCATCTGGGGGTTGACATATCCACCCGGATACATGCCACCAGCGACCCGGAAGAGATTGCGGCCCGCTGCACCCTGATTTTTCCGGTGGTGCCGTCTGTGAGTTTCCGGCGCATGATGCGCAGTTTCGGACCTTACCTGCGCCCTGACCACCTCCTCATTCACGGCACTAAAGGATTCGATACCAACGAAATAGAAGAAGAATTGATCTCCCAAAAAGGCATCAGCCGGAAGGATGTCAATACCATGAGCGAGGTCATTATGCAGGAAAGTTCGGTGATTCGGGTGGGCTGCCTGTCCGGGCCCAACCTCGCCAGCGAGATCATGGAGGGGCAACCCACGGCGACCGTTATTGCCAGCCGTTTCGACGAAGTGATAGACGCCGGGCAGGCCGTTTTGAGCAGCCGTTATTTTCACGTTTTTGGCACCTACGAAATCCTTGGCGCAGAGTTGGCCGGCGCGCTGAAAAACGTCATCGCCCTCGGTTCCGGCATCCTGAAAGGCAAAGGCTTAGGCAAAAACATCCAGGCCATGCTCATCACGCGTGGGCTCACCGAAATGGTACACTACGGGCAACGGCTGGGTGCCGGCAACAAAGCCTTCCTCGGCACGGCGGGCATCGGCGATCTGGTGGCAACGGCAACCAGCAAAAACAGCCGAAACTTTACCTTTGGGTATCGCCTCGGGCAGGGCGAAAAGTTTCAGGACATCCGCGACGACATGCCGGAATTGGCAGAAGGCGTGCGCACGCTGCGCATCGTCCGCTATTTAGCTAAAAACATGAAACTGCGCGTGCCGATCATGGAAATGTTGTACAGCGTGGTTTTTGACGAATTGGAAATTGAAAAGGCGCTGGAGTTTTTGATGACGTATCCTTACGATATTGACGTTGATTTCATGTAGTATCTGTCTTTATTGTCCGATAGCTGCGTTACACTCGACCCCAAAAACGGTCAATTACGCGAGTAAACTCCCGTTTTTGAGGTCTTCGCGCGCCTTGCTCTCGAACTCTAAAGAACAGACAATCAACGGAATGGACGAACACTATCTAATATCTAAAGTCTAACATCTAAAGTCTTTATAATGAATCGAATGTTAAAAAAACTGTTGCCGCACTGTTGTGCAATACTTGGCTTTCTGCTGATTCTGGTCGCTTACTTTTTGCCGCAGGTGGAGGGCAAAGTGGTCACCCAGGGCGATATTGTGCAGTACATGGGCATGTCGCAGGAAGCACGAGAATTCAAAAAAGAAACCGGCGAAAACACGCTTTGGACGAATGCGATGTTCGGGGGAATGCCTACTTACCAGATCAATACGGTCAGTGACGGAAATACCCTGAAGGTGGCCGACAAATTGGCGTCACTGGGCATCAAGGCGCCAATCGGGCGTTTCTTTGTGGCCATGCTCGGCTTTTATATTTTGATGGTCGTGTTGGGGGTAAATCCCTGGTTGAGCATCGTTGGCGCCATTGCTTTCGGATTGACGACCAATAGTTTAATTCTTTACGAAGCCGGCCACGAAACTAAAGTCAAAGCCATTGCCTATTTCCCGCTGGTAGCGGCGGGCATGTTGCTGGCGTTTAATAAAAAATACCTGTGGGGCGGGGTGCTCTTTGCCGTTGGATTGGGTTTGAATATCTTCTCCAACCACGTGCAAATGACCTACTATTTTTTCCTGACGGTTGCTTTCTTAGGCATTGCACAGCTCATTTATGCTGCTCAGAAAAACGAGCTCGCTGAATTTTTCAAAGCGGTTGGCGCATTGGCCATCGCTGGCATCCTTGCCGTTGGCGCCTGTGCTTCCAACCTGTGGATCTCCTACGAGTACTCCAAAGATACGATGCGTGGCGACCCTATTCTGCAAGCGGAAGCCAAGCCGGAAGGTTTACCGGACGATGGCATGCAGAGCAGCAGCGAAACCTCGGGGTTGTCCTGGGACTACGCCATGCAATGGAGCAACGGGGGTATAGACCTGGTTTCTACTTTTATTCCCGGAGCGGCGGGTGGCGGTTCGCAAGAGGGCGTGGACAAAGAAGGGCCGATTGGTTCGGCGATCAAAGCCAAGGGTTATCGCTTGCCTATTGAATTCAGAGCGCCGCTCTATTGGGGAGAGTTGCCTTTCACCAGCGGTCCGATTTATTTCGGTGCCGTCGTTTGTCTGTTCTTTTTTATGGGCTTGTTTTTGGTAAAAGGGCCAGCTAAATGGTGGCTTGCATTGGGCACGCTGCTCACCCTGATGCTTTCGATGGGAAAAAATATGGAAGCCGTCAACCGATTTTTCTTCGATTACGTGCCCTTGTTCAACAAATTCAGGACGCCAAATTCCGTGCTCAGCGTAGCTTCTTTTTTAGTGCCGGCACTCGGGTTTTTGGCCGTCCACCAACTCATCAGCGGCAAATCGAGCAAGGAGGAAGCTTTGAGAAGCCTGTATGTTGCAGGGGGCATAACAGGAGGACTTGCCCTGTTTTTGGCAATTCTCGGACCGGGTATGTTCGCTTTCACGAACCCGAAGGATGGGCAATTTGCCGCTCAATTCGGCAATATAGATCCTGCTGTATTTGCTGAAGAAAGGAAAGCATACCTGAGCAGTGATGCTTACCGAACCTTAGTGCTTATTTTGTTGAGCGGGGGGTTGATTTGGGCTTTTCTGAAAAACAAAATCCAGACTTCCTGGCTAATTGTGGGTCTCGGAATTTTGGTTTTCTTTGACATGTGGACGGTTGGACGCCGCTATTTAAACGAGGACAGCTTTACCACCAAAACGAACTATCAGGCGAATTTTCAGCCAAATGCTGCAGACCAGCAAATTTTACAGGATCAAGACCCGAATTTCCGCGTGCTGGACTTAGTGGGACAAAATCCATTTCAGTCCTCACGCGCTTCCTACTTCCACAAATCCCTCGGAGGCTACCATGCCGCCAAATTACAGCGCTATCAGGATGTCATTGACCGCCACCTAAGCAAGGGCAATCCGCAAGTGCTGAACATGCTGAACACCCGATACATTATTGGCGGAGAAAGCCAGGAAACTGCAAAAGCTCAACCCAATCCGGCAGCAGCAGGGAATGTCTGGTTTGTGAACAGCTTCCAATTGGTCAAGACGCCCAATGAAGAAATTGCAGCGTTGGATAGTTTCGTCGCTACCGATGAAGCCATCATTCATCAGGAATACAGCAATTATTTGACGGGGTTAAACCTCCAGAAAGGCGGTGCCATCCGCCTCACGGATTACAAACCCAATCACCTCACTTACGAAAGCGACGCACCCAACGAACAGTTGGCCGTCTTTTCGGAAATCTGGTACGGCCCCAACAAAGGCTGGCAAGCTTATGTTGACGGACAAGCCGCCGAACACATTCGCGCCAATTACCTGTTGCGCGCCATGCGGATTCCGGCCGGCCAACACAAAATTGAATTCCGCTTTGATCCACCCGCTTACCGCGCCGGAAAAACAGTGTCGCTGATTGCTTCCAGCAGCATCATGCTCGCATTGTTGGGTTGTATCGGGTATTTTGGTAAAAACTATTACCAACGTTTGTCGGAAATGGCACCTGAACCGATAAAACCAGCAAAGCCGGAGCCTACGGGTAAACCCACAAAAGGACGTAAACATTAACTTGAAGATTTGAAGATTTGAGTATTTGAGCATACGTAGCACCTCAAATACTCAAATCCTCAGTTCCTCAAATACTCACTTAGTTCATGAAAAACCACCTCATCCTCCTATTCTTCCTGATTGCAACAACAACCATCGCACAGGTGCAAAAAGCGCCCGACCGAAAGGAAGGCGACGGCCCGTTTTCACAATTGATCATCCGGGGCGTCACGGTCATCAATGGCAATGGCGCGCCGCCGATTGGGCCGATGGATATTGTGGTGGAACAAAACCGCATCACCGCCGTACGCTCGGTGGGCTATCCGGGCGTGGCCATAGATTCGACCGACCGGCCAAAACTGAAAGCGGGTGGTAAAGAATTGGATTGCAATGGCATGTACCTGTTGCCGGGCTTTGTGGACATGCACGGCCACATTGGCGGCAGCGCGCAGGGTGCCGACGCGGAATATGTTTTTAAACTCTGGCTGGGACACGGCATTACCACCATCCGCGACCCTTCCTGCGGCAACGGACTCGATTGGGTATTGGACCAAAAACGCCGGAGTGAGCGCAATGAAATTACGGCGCCGCGCATCAAAGCTTATACCGTTTTCGGACAAAGCGCCGATCAACCCATCATCACAGCGGAACAAGCGCGGGCATGGGTGCGCGAAAACGCAAAAAAAGGCGCCGATGGCATCAAGTTTTTTGGGGCAGCCCCGGAAATTATGGCGGCAGCGCTGGAGGAGAACAAGAAGCTGGGGTTGCGTTCGGCGTGTCACCACGCCCAAATGGACGTTGCCCGCTGGAATGTCCTTAGTTCTGCGCGTGCCGGACTTACCTCTATGGAGCACTGGTATGGCCTGCCGGAAGCGCTGTTTACCGATCGCACCGTCCAGGACTACCCGCTGGATTACAATTATCAAAACGAGCAGCATCGTTTTAAAGAAGCCGGAAAATTGTGGAAACAAGCCGCCGAACCCTACTCCGCGCATTGGAACAAAGTGATGGACGAGCTTTTGGCTTTGGATTTTACGATTGACCCGACGTTCAATATTTACGAAGCCAGCCGCGACCTGATGCGTACCCGGCGGGCAGAATGGCATGAGGAATATACCTTGCCTTCCTTATGGCGTTTTTACATGCCCAGCCGCATTTCGCACGGCTCCTACTGGCATTCCTGGGGAACAGAAGAGGAAGTGGCCTGGAAGGAAAATTACCGCTTGTGGATGACCTTCATCAATGAGTATAAAAACCGAGGAGGACGGGTGACTGCCGGTTCTGACTCCGGTTTCATTTATCAACTCTACGGTTTTGCCTATATCCGGGAATTGGAATTGCTGCGCGAAGCCGGTTTTCACCCGCTTGAAGTCATCCGTTCGGCCACCCTCAACGGCGCGCAAGCTATCGGCATGGAGGATCAGATCGGCACCATCCAGGTCGGCAAATTGGCGGATATGGTCATCCTGGAAGAAAATCCGTTACAGAACCTGCAATTGCTCTACGGCACCGGTGCCATTCAACTGACGGAAACCAACGAGGTCGTTCGCGCAGGCGGTGTGAAATACACCATCAAAGACGGCATTGTATACGACGCCAAACAGTTGTTGGCCGATGTGCGCAAGATGGTGCAGCAATCAAAGCAAAAAGAGGATTTTGAGATTGAACAACCGGGGGAGAAGAAATAGTTGGCAGAGCTTTAGTTGGCAGTTGGCAGAGGGGTTCGGGAAACATCAAACATTCCAAAATCCCCCTGCCAACTGAAAAACTGCCAACTGCCAACTGCTTAACTACCTACTCTATAAAAAAGCGCCATAAATTCCACATTTTTCTCCACCCCATCGGCCTCCGTGGAGGTATGATCTTTTAGCTCAAATCCATTTTCGGCGGCGTATTCGCGCACGCGTTCCAGCACTTCGCTGCGCATCTGTTCGTCTTTGATGATCCCCTTTTTCAGGCGGCGTTTAAAACCCAGTTCAAATTGGGGTTTGATGAGTCCAACCACATAACCGGCAGGCGCTAAAAAGCTTGCGATGTATGGAAAAACCTTTGCTAAACTGATGAAGGAAACGTCAATCACAATGATATCCGCCAGTTGGCCCTGGAGGTGTTCGGCGTTCAGGTCGCGGATATGGAGTCCTTCCAGCGAAATGATTTCCGATCTGTTTTGAAGGGAAGAATGCAACTGTTCAGAACCCACATCTACTGCATATACCAATTTAGCGCCGTGCTGGAGCGCACAATCTGTAAACCCGCCGGTAGAAGCGCCAATATCGAGCACCACCTTCCCGCTAAAGTCCAAACTGAATGCGGTAATTGCCTTTTCAAGCTTCAGGCCGCCTTTGCTAACGTAGCGCAGAGATTCCCCGACAATGGCGATGACATCGCTTTCCAAAATGGTCTGAGCTGGCTTGGTCGCCGGCTGGCCATTCACATGTACCACTCGGGAGAGGATGGCATAACGCGCTTTTTCACGCGATTCGTAATAGTTGTTTTGAACCAACCATACATCTAATCGTCCTGCTGTCATATCTTTTGAATAAACGCGTGTGTAGTGATAAGGTTAGTTACTTTGCGGCCTCGGCGGAACCTTGGCGACCTTAGCGGGAAAATTGCTAAGGCGTAGAAACCGAAACCGGCAAAATTTTTCCATTAAAAAATCGCCCGCCCTGCGTCGCAAACCAGGCCACAAACGACCCCATATCCTCTTTGTTCACCGGTGCCTGATAACCAGGGAAAGCCATTGCCAGCATTTCAGTTTGCACTGCGCCCAATGCCAGACAATTTACTGAAATCCCGCTATCCTTCAACTCTTCTGCCAAGCATTCGGTCAGGTTGGCCAAAGCCGCTTTGGAAGCGCTGTAAGCCGACAAGCCGGGGAATTTGGAGCTTCCCTGGAAACCGCCCATGCTCCCAATGTTGACAATGTGCGCCGTTGCGCTTACCTGTAGAAATGGCATCACCGTTTGAATCAAAGAGACTGCTCCAAAAAGATTCACCGAAAAGCTCTCCTGCCAATCCGCCATCGTCAGTTCCGCAAACGGTTTATTCAGCAAAAGCCCGGCGTTGTTGATCAGCACATCGAGCCCACCTTGCCGGTTAATCCATTCCAGCAGCGATGCCGTATCGGGTTGCATCAGGTCATAACGCAAGGTATCCAGGCTGCCCGACGCGCCTTCCGCAGCCGTTTGCAGTTGCGATAAACCTTCCTCATCGCGCGAAAGCGCCAATACGTTGTATTCCTGCCGGCACAGCGCCAGCGCCGTTTCAAAGCCAATGCCTTTGCTGGCGCCAGTGATAAGGATGCGGGTCATAAGTTGAGGAGTTGAGGAGTTGAGGAGTTGAGGAGTTGAGGAGTTGAGGCGTCTGGTCTGCTCACATACTCAAATCCTCAATTTTAATTAGCTGATTTCCAAACTCGCATGCGCTGCCACCAAACACGGTTTGCCATACAATTTAATGGTCAGCGCCTGATCGGAATGGTTGGTGATCTGGACAGCGCCTTTCCGCGCTTCTACCTCCAAAAGCGCTCCCCTGAACCGCAGGTGGAACGAATAGCTTTTCCATTTTGCAGGCACAAACGGGCTAAAATGCAGCATATTGTCGTTAACGCGCATCCCGCCGAAGCCCTTTATTACGGCGAGCCATGCACCGGCCATGCTGGTGATGTGGCAGCCGTCTTCCGTATCGTTGTTATAGTCGTCGAGGTCGAGGCGGGCTGTCCGAACGTACATTTCGTACGCTTTGTCCTCTTTGCCCAGACGGGCAGCCAGAATGGCATGAACGCACGGGGATAAAGAAGATTCATGCACCGTTCGTGGCTCGTAGAAGTCAAAATTGCGGCGAATGGTGTCGTCATCGTATTGGTCTTCAAAGAAATAGATGCCCTGGAGTACATCGGCCTGCTTGATGAACACGGAGCGAAGGATGCGATCCCATGACCATTTTTGGTTAATCGGCCGGTCTTCGGGGCGCAAATCGTCCACCGTGAGCAGATTTTTGTCCAAAAAGCCGTCGTGCTGAACAAAAATGTTCAGCTTTTCATCAAACGGGAGGTACATATTCCCCGCGATGTCCTTCCACAGCTTCGTTTCGGTAAATTCGTAAAACTTGATTTTTTCCTCAATTTCCTTGTAGCGCTCCGGTGCCGAAGTTTTCACGTATTCCAGCGACTCCAGGGCATAATTCAGACACCAAACCGCCATGAGGTTGGTGTACCAGTTGTTGTTCACGTTGTTTTCATACTCATTCGGTCCGGTAACGCCATGCATAACGTACTGGCCCCTTCTTTCTGAAAAATGAACCCGCTGTGCCCAAAAACGGGCAATGGCGATCAGGACTTCCAGGCCGTATTCAGCCAAATATTTTTGGTCGCCGGTATAGCGGATATAATCGTAAATGGCGTAGGCAATCGCGCCGTTGCGGTGAATTTCCTCAAAAGTGATTTCCCATTCATTGTGGCATTCTTCGCCGTTCATGGTCACCATTGGATACAGCGCGGCGCCGTCGGTAAAGCCTAATTTTTCGCCGTTTTCAATGGCTTTCGCTAAGTGTTTATAGCGATAAACCAACAATTGGCGCGCCACCCGGGAGTCTGCCGTAGCCATATAAAACGGGAAGCAGTACGCTTCGGTATCCCAATAGGTACTGCCGCCGTATTTTTCGCCCGTGAAGCCCTTGGGGCCGATGTTCAGGCGCTCGTCTTCGCCGGTATACGTTTGGTACAACTGGAAAATATTGAAACGGATGCCCTGCTGGGCGGAGACATCGCCTTCAATGACAATATCTGCCTCTTCCCATTTGCGACCCCAGGCCTCCGCCTGTTCTTTCAACATTTGGTCAAACCCTTTTGCAAAGGCAGCTTCCATGCGTTCATCGCAGCGGATTTTCAAATCCTCTTTCGGATAATTCAGCGAAGCTACGTTGGCACCGTATTTGTAGATGATCGTCTCGATGCCCTCTTTGCAATGCAGATCCACACTGCAGCCGATGTATTTCTCCCGCTGGATGCGATAAGAATTGAATTCGGTTTCTGCGCCATCCTGAAAAATGGCAAATTTCATGCCGGTGCAAACCTGAAACGCTGTTTTTTTTGTCTCTGTCACCACGAATCCTTTCCGGCGTTTGACGCTTGTTTCTATTTCGACCCAGAATTTTTCGTCGTAGTTGGAATCCCGGTTCACAATATCCGCATCCACATAAGGCGTCACAGTGAGGGTGCCGGAAAAATTGAGTGGCGTCACGGCATAGCGGATGGCGCCTGTTTCATTGTCCACAATGCTGCAAAAACGTTTTGCCGCCACCTGTACTTCTTTTCCACTGACCATACGCGCAGTGAAATTCCGCTCCAAATAGCCTTCCTTCATGTTCAGAACCCGCCGAAAGCTGAGAACTTCACAATGGGCCAAATCCAGCGCTTCCCCGTCGAATTCGATTTTGATGCCGATCCAATTGGCGGCGTTGAGCACCTTGGCGAAATACTCCGGATAGCCGTTTTTCCACCAGCCCACCCTGGTCTTGTCAGGGTAGTACACGCCCGCGACGTAGCTTCCCTGAAGCGTTTCACCGGTGAAATTTTCTTCAAAGTTGGCGCGTTGCCCCATTTTTCCATTTCCGATGCTGAAAACGCTTTCTGAAATGCAGTTGTGCTCTCGGTGAAAACCGTCTTCAATGATGCACCACTCATCCTGGGTAAGGTATTGTTTCATAAGTCAGTTATTCGCTTTTGATCAAATAAGGAAGTATCATTGGAAATATTGTTGCCGGCAAGGCTCGTTTTTCAGGTATTCATCATGACGGCATGTGCGCCAATGCGATCCAGTAGGGTCTCAAAATGCAAGCCGGCAAAGCCGGGAATGACATAATGCGCGTGTCCCAATACCTCCGGGCTCCCGACGCCCACCGCGTAGAAGCCCCCGTTCAGCGCTGCTTCCACACCTTTTTCGGCATCCTCGAACACGATGGCGTGTTCCGGCACTACCCCCAGTGCAGCCGCAGCCGTCAGAAAAACTTCCGGGTCGGGTTTGCTCTTCGTATGCCGGTTTCCGTCTATCACAACTTCAAAAACATTCGTGATCCCAACCCGCTGAAGGATGGTTTCTGCATTTTTGCTGGCTGAACCGAGTCCGATTTTAACACCCTGGCTTCTGATTTCAGCTAAAAAATCTTCTACCCCTTCCAGAATATCTCCTGGTTCCATTTGCAGGATGTAATCGCGGTACCAATCATTTTTTTGTTCGGCCAACGCCACTTTGGCAGGTTCATCGAGCGAGATGCCTCCCCATTGCAGGATCAGTTCCAGCGACTGGATTCGGCTCACGCCTTTTAGTTTTTCATTTTGAGCTTCGGTGAAGTCAAAACCCAGCTCATTGGCTAACCTGCGCCAGGCCAAAAAGTGAAATTTGGCCGTGTCCACGATAACGCCGTCCAGATCAAAAATACAAGCCGCAATTGAGTTAGCCATGTGCATCCGTTTCTTTGGGCGCTAAAATACTATATCCGGTGGGTATTCAGAAAGAAATGCGCCTTAGTGTCGCTGAAATAATAACTGTCCACTTTTCCAGGAGGCCTTTTGCTCCTACCCCGCGTTGGGGAACCACCTCCCTTAGCTATGGCTAAGGTCGGGAACCCCCGCCTTGATTAGAATCAAAATGCCTTGCCCGGAGAAAGCGACCCTTAGTGTCGCTGCGACACTTTATTTTCTGCGAACTTTGTCGAGCAATCCGTTCAAAACACCCGCTTCTTCGGGGGTAATGGACGCTCCATAATTTTGTATCATTTGTTCGATGACCACACTGGCTTGCTCCAGCAATTCCAGGCCTGTGTTAGTAATCTCCACATCAACTTTGCGGCGGTCGTCATCGGAAGCCTCCCGTGCAACGAGCCCTTTGCTGCGCAGTTTTTCCACTAAACGGGAAGCATTGGAGGTTTTATCAATCATCTTTTCGGTCAGCAACTTGACGGAAGCTGGCTGGGGATGCTGGCCTCGAAGGATGCGCAAAATATTGAATTGCTGTGGGGAAATCTGGAAAGGCTTGAGGGCTTTGAGTGTCTTCTGATTGAGAAACGAAGCGGTGTACAGCACATTGATATGCGCCTTTTGGAACTCACTAATGAATTGCTTTTGCTGGATCGCATCTTCAATTTTCATTTTGTTTATGTTTTTGAAAGCGTGACTGGAAAGCGCAAATAGTCCGGGGGTTTATACAAATTCTATTCCGTGCCCTTTAAAAGCGTTAAAACCAAACCTGCAAGCGCTTCTTCTGACGGCTGCGGCGCTACAGCCTCCGGCACAATGCGCAGATCCGAAAGTGCCTGCGCGGTTGTTTGGCCTATGGCAAACACCTTTTGACCGGACAGCAGGCGGTGCTTTGAAAAATACGCCTGCGCATTCAGCGGACTCGTAAAAATAAGCGCCGCTGCATCAGAAAGCACAACTTCACGGAGGGGTTCATTCTGATAAACGACTAAGTCCAAAGCTTCAACGGTATTCCCCAGCAACAGTTGCACCGACTGCCTTGAATGTGCTGCCCTGGGGAAAAGTACCCGTTTTCCGGCTGCGACCGTCCGAAACACTTCAGTTGTTTTTTCCGGTGTGCCATCGCCAACAAAGTGGACGGTTTCAAGCAAGCGGGCTGTTGCGGGCCCAATGGCACCAAAATGGGTGGTCTGCGGCAAGGTTATCCCGGTTTTGGCCAACTGTTCAAAAAAAAACCGAACCCCATGACTGCTGTAAAAAAATACCCAGTCAAAAGACGCCGGCAACACAAATGGTAAGGCGCTAAACGCCACTAAAGAGCGCCCTTCCACTTCAAAACCTTGCGGCTCCAGCAAACGCCGAAACACACTTTCGGGCGGTGCCGGACGGGAAATGAAGATTTTTTGGGCAGTAATGCTGTTGTACATAACTCAGGTGTTACGCAGGATTATTCAATGCGCTAACAACCCGCTCTGCCAGTTCAAAATGGGTGCTGGACGATATGCGCACCCGGCGCAACGGTGCGTCCCATGTGTCCGCTTTGGCAGCCCAGACGTGGTAATTTCCCTGCACATCGCGCTCGCAATAAGCGCCGAGTGGCATGTGGCAGCCCCCTTCCATAAGGTTCAGAATGCTGCGTTCAATGTTGGTGACGGCAACTACTTCCGGGTGGTGAATTTGATGGAGCAGGCGACGGGTGGGCAAGTCATCGGTACAGGTTTGCCAGGCCACCACACCCTGTGCCGGAGCGGGCACAAATTCGCGGGGATTGAAGCGCACCAGTTCAAATTCCGACAAGTCCATTTCCAGCCGTTGCAGCCCGGCAGCCGCCAAAAGAATGGCATCGTATTCGCCACGGCGGAGTTTTTCAACGCGCGTCGGAACATTGCCCCGCAAATCTTTTAATTGAATATCGCTCCTGAAATCGAGCATTTGCGCTTTGCGGCGGGCAGAAGAGGTGCCAACCAGCGCTTCGTTTTTCAGTCCAAAAAGCTGGCCTTCCTGAATCGCTTCTTTGCGGATGATGAGCCAATCGGCGGGGTTTTCTCGATAAGAAACGGCTGTAATGACCAAGCCTTCCGGGGAAGTGGTGGGCATGTCCTTCATCGAATGCGCAGCCATGTCAATTTCCCCCTGAAGGAGTGCGTCTTCTATCTCTTTGGTAAAAAAGCCTTTGCCTTCGATTTTGTCGAAGCTCAGATCCTGTATCTTATCCCCTTTGGTTTGGATGATGACCAATTCGGATTCAACGCCTTTTTCCCGAAGCCGAGCCTGGGTATGTCCTGCCTGCCAAAGTGCTAATTTACTACCTCGCGTGCCGATGCGGATTGCTTTACTCAAGTTTTAGTGATTTTGGAGGCGCAAAGGTAAGCGCTTCTTCCGATATGCTATCCGCTAATGATGCTTTTACTATTCACTTTAATGCGCGACCCTTCCGCCAAAAACACGGACAGCGGGCTGGATTCCCTCAAAAAACCAAACGGTTTTCCATAATTTTTTTCAAAGTCAACGTCAAGCGCGTATTCCCGAACCGGGTAAACGTCCCACCGCGGATGTTCCACCCCGTATTCTGACGTTTTGGCTGCTCCTAATTTGGTATACCCCCAGTAATGCTCCGTAATGAACTCCGCTTCACTGCCGTCCTCTATTTTGGTCAGGACGTTCTCGGCAGTGGCTTTCATGGAATGCCACCCGCCTTTTTTCCAATTGTACTCCACGGTCAATGCATCGTCCGCCATAGTCCATTGGTGGCGCATAAGCAGAGTTTCGTAGTGTTCCCCGTAAAGGGTATTCGCGACCAGGGTCAGCGCGGGTTTAGGCACAATTTCTTTGAGGAATACCACGCCCCGTTTCCAGGCGTCGCCGTCCCGGTAGCGCACATAAAATCGAAGGTTCACTTCTTCGAAATTGATGTGAAAAGGAATTTTCAGTCCCATCATTTTGGTATTTAAAAACATAAACCCGACGAGACTTACGTAACAAACGCCATTCCAGTGATCCAGTTCCGTTTTGTAAGGTAAATAAGGCAGAAGGAGTTTTTCGTCCACTGCATAATTGAACATTAGGAGCTTCCGCCATTCTGCATCCAAAAAGGTGCTTGCAGATTTTTTTTGTTTGATGATGTGCTTAGCCATTTCTATCTCAGGTTTCTTTGCCAGGAGAACAATTTTATCGTCCTTTGGTTATCGCAGTAACTAACTAAAAATCAGTACTCAAAACAGAAATAAAAATTAAGTACCCCGAAAGGCTAAATAGGTTTGCGGAATTTTTCTACTTTTATCGCCCAGTTCAAGATACGACTTAATCTTTTATCCATGATCATGTTAAGTGAGTTTCAAGGTTTTCTTACCTCCCTCGATATTTGGGACATTTGTTTCATCCTTCTTTTGGCTATTTTCCTTGGAATAGAAGTCATCAGCAACGTTCCTGCCATTCTCCACACGCCTTTGATGAGTGGAGCAAACGCCATTCACGGAGTTGTCATCATCGGCAGCATCATTGTGATGGGGCATACTGCGCCTGACAACTATTTCGCATTAACGCTTGGTTTTCTTGCCGTTGTGCTTGGAACACTAAACGTAGTCGGGGGATTTGTGGTGACCAACCGCATGCTCCAGATGTTCAAAAAGAAGAAATAATGAGTTCCTTCAACTACATGCTGAAAGAACGCTAACCACCAATGTTTTCCAATCATCCATCTTATGGCCAATAGCGATATTCTGAAAATTTGTTACCTGCTGGGCAGTTTGTCTTTTATAGTAGGCTTGAAAATGTTATCCCGTCCGGATAGTGCAAAACGGGGCAATCTCTTTGCAGCCCTTGGCATGACTGTTGCAATTGCCGGCACGATTTTGTTCCACGAAAATGTCAATTCCGTAACGGGCGAAGTCTCCCGGATTGGCAACCTGCTTTTCATTTTTGGCGCGATCGCGATTGGAACAGTGACCGGCTACCTGTCTGCAATGAAGGTAAAAATGACCGCCATGCCCCAGATGGTGTCCCTTTTTAACGGGATGGGCGGTGCTTGTGCAGCACTGATCAGTCTGGTGGAAATGAATACCCACCATCCGCAAGAGTTCGGGATTCGATTCATTATTTTCCTGGGATTGATGATCGGCACGGTCTCGTTCACCGGAAGTATGATCGCTTTTGGCAAGCTGGAGGAAAAAATCAAGGATTACGGAAGCAAAATCCAACAAGTCATTAACAACACGCTGGTTTTTGCCATTCTCGGCCTGATCGTCTACATTGCTCAGGGGGATTCGACAACCGACAGCCTGATTTGGGTGGTGTTTGCTGCCTCAGCGGTTTATGGTATCTTGTTCGTCATGCCCATCGGCGGCGCAGACATGCCGGTTGTAATTTCTTTGCTGAACTCGTTCACTGGCATCGCCGCAGCATTGGGCGGTTTTATGTACGATAACCAGGTCATGCTAACGGGGGGCATCCTCGTAGGCAGCGCGGGCACCATCCTGACCATCCTGATGTGCAAAGCCATGAACCGGAGCTTGTGGAATGTAATCAGTGGCGCTTTCAGTGCAAACAGCAGCAGCGGGAAGTCAACGGAAGGCTTGTCCATCAGCGAAATTAACGTTACCGATGCCGCAATCTTGTGCGCTTATTCCCAGCGCGTTACGATTGTTCCCGGGTATGGCCTTGCTGTAGCGCAGGCGCAGCACACCTGCCACGAATTTGAAAAAGTACTCGAACAAAAAGGCGTAGAAGTCACGTATGCTGTTCACCCGGTTGCCGGTCGTATGCCCGGACACATGAACGTGCTGTTGGCGGAAGCGGATGTTCCTTATCCCAAATTGAAAGAAATGGACGAGGTCAATCCGCAGTTGCCCAATACGGATGTGGTGATCGTTATTGGCGCCAATGATGTAGTCAACCCTGCTGCTGAAACCGACCCAAGTTCCCCGATTTATGGTATGCCCATCATCAAAGCCAATACGGCCAAAAACATCATCGTCATGAAACGAAGTATGGGCAAGGGTTATGCCGGCATTGAAAACGAATTGTTCTACGATAAAAAAACCCGAATGCTGTTCGGCGATGCGAAAGCGTCGCTGGAGAAATTGATTACGGAGTTGAAGAGCGCTTAAAAAAGCCATACCGCCTTATTTGAACAATCAGGATTCTGACAACGAGGTAGTAAAAGAATACAGGAATGATGAACGCTTTTAAGCTTTCAAAGAAAGAGGCCATTGTATGGATTTCGTTGTTTACTGCATCACGAAAAAAATCATACAGGTAATATGGAAAATAAATCAGGCTGCCTTCGAAAACAAAAAGCACATAATACAGAAATGCACCAATAAAAGCCATGCTAATCACGCTGTAAAAAACTAAAAACCAGTCCTTTAAACTCAACTTCTGTCCTTTTCCGCGAAGTAAACCGTTCCATAAATCCTTCAGCTTTTTATTTGATTTTTGTCGCAGGTTTGGTATTGACAATGCATCAGAAAGTATCCAATAACCGTCTGTTCTGAAAAAAGGATTGAGGTTATAGAGCATTTTAAACAAGATCAACAACCCGAAGGAAAGGAATAAAAAATTCCCGGTAAGAAATACACCACATAAAATTAGCAAGGAGAAAATTATTTCAAAATAAATTCCTCCTACGTTGATTACAATTCTTTGTTTTCCGGGCAATAACCATGCTGCCGTCACATCCGCAAACATAACAGGGGTAAACAAATAAAACCCTACGCCAATACCTCCATGTTTAACCTGATAGTATCGGCAAGCAGAGGCATGCCCCAGCTCATGAAACAAGCTGCTTAGTACAGTAAGCAAGACATACCAGCTTAAATTACTGGTAGGAATGAATTCAAAATTTTGCTTTAAATTGTTCCAATACGCCCATATAGCAATGGGAAATAAGCCGGCGAACAGCGTCAAAACCAAAATAACGACCTGTTTCCGAAATAAACTTTCAAAAATCCGTGCAAATCGCTCCACTAAGCTGGCTTGAAAAACGATGATGCTGAATTTCAGATAGGCAGGCGGCTTTCGTTCAAGGGATTGGGGCAAGTCTTCCCCCGAATAAGCAATTAATTTATGGAGCTTTTGTTCCAAAACCTGAACAATATCGGCAACCTGAAAATTTGTACCCTGCCGGGAGTTATACAAAGTTGTGATATTTTTCAGCGTATTTTTCCCATCAATCAAGGAAACCAGTTCGTGGATATGAGAAGACAGGCGAAAATACCGTCCTGTATCCTCATGATACAAGACCGTTTCCTGGCCATCCCCAATGGTGCTGAGCCTTAGGCCATTGACCAGTATAGGTATTTTATCTGTTGCAATCGAGACGTCAGACATATCAATTCGTTATTTTCATGGTGCTGATCAATGCTTTAAGCACGTATGCGGTCGTTATTGTTTTGCTTTTGTAAGGTTGCCCTTCTTTGGGAATGATAAACGGCTCTGCGGGGTAAATGCCCCCGTATTCTAAACCGGATCGAATCAAATATTCCGTTCCTTTTGCAACAATTGGCGCGTGCATGGTTTCAGGATGTGTTGAGAAACAAAGCAATGCAAAAGCTGTGCAGAGGGGCGTACTGATGCCCGGCGTATTTCCCCAGCCACCATCCTCGTTTTGGGTGTTAAGTAGCCAATCCAGCGCTTTTCCCGCAGCTGAAGAAGCTGTTTTTGTGGCCTGAAATAAACGCAAACAAATATAGGTGCCATAGTAAGATCCGTAGTACCACCTGCTTTTCCAAAAACCTTGCGGCGCTTGTTCTTCCAACAGGTATTTGATCCCATTAGAAACTAGTTCGGCGTATTGATTCAGCCCGGCAGTAACCGTCCCAAAAAGCAGGTTGGCAACTACCTCCGGGTCTGGCCCTTTTCCCCACTTCGTTGTGTTAAAGTAATTTTGAAGTTCTTCAAGTTCGCTCCTGTTTCCACGCGGTATGATCCACGTTTCAAACGCTCCGCAGTTTTCCAGATAATTGTCTGTAAATAAGGTTTCCAGCAGGGAAATGCAGTGTTCTTCAATAATGTCTTTCCGGTTTGCGCGCGCAAAACACTGCAAAACCTGTCCAAGATCGTCGGCGTCAGGAGCAATTTCTTTTACAGTTGGAAAATAAGACCAACCTCCTACCCCTCTGCTTAATTTGGAGGCATACAAGTATGCTACTTCTGCGTTGATCATTGGCAGTAGCAAGTTGCCTTGTGGCGTCTTTTCTTGTAAATCGCAAAGTATATCCAGGAGAATGGCTCTTTGAAAAATATCGCCGACGTGTATTTCTGTTTGGTTGTCAAAATTTTCATTTTTCCCGAGGTACATTACGTGCTTCAATTCAGAAAAATCTGTATTGGCCTCGTTAACTAAACTGGAAAAGCTTTGATTGACCAGGGTATTGAATCTATTATCCTCATCGGGCAAGAGCAAAAAAGGAATATAGTTGTGTTTTAGGACTCGGGCAAGTTCGAGGCGCGTATTCAAAATAGAAAAATAGGCTTTAATTTGCTCAATGACGTTTTCGGCTTCTTTGGTTCGATCTTTTAATATTTCGCTAAATTCTGATGGCGCAGATAAGATGTTAATATGTCTTTCCGCTTTCTGGAAGTACTGCAATGCCGTGGTTAGTGTTCCATTTGCCACCCCTTTCACGTACATCATTTTCTTCAGGGCATGGGTGTCAAACTGACCGGATGGGCGTCCTTCCCGTTCCAATTCTTTTTGGGTATAATAAACCGTCCAATTAAATTGGCCGGTTGCTGTATCTTCCTCAAAATCCTGAAAATCATCGCTGAGCTGAAGGCCAATTGAGAACATCTCATGTCCGGCAAGCAAAGCCTGATAAGTTTCGACATTTTTTTCCCGGTCGAGCACATGCAAAGCATCAATGGCAACTTTACCCATTGCTGCCTTTTTTTCAGCAATATTTTCATAAAAATCAATCGAAAAATGCCGGGAATCCTTACTTAGCATTTTTTCCATTTGAAAAGCCTGAAGATATTCCTTCCGCCTTAGGTTCCAATAGTTCCAAAAGTTAGAGCGTAACCCGAAAATATGGGTCAATAGCTTGATGGATTCTTCCTGGCAAATGCTGATTGCAATAGGGATCAAAGCGGCGTGGTCGTCACCTTGTTTTATCTTACCATCAAGTAGGCCATCCATAAAAATCATAGACCTGTAGTATAAAAACCCGGCGATGCAAAGGAAATCAATTTGCTCATCATCCTGCTTCTCAAAAACGTCCCGAAACAATCGGGGGTAGCGCATGTAATAGTCAGGATTTTTTTTCGAAAACGTTTCAAAAGCAATGGTTTTCTTCAATTCCGATGGAATAGAAAGCGTGTCCACGTAAGAAGATATCAAGTCAAAGTCTCTGTTTTTCATGCCCTTGTTTTACTTTTTATTTCAAAAAACAGAAGAAGAAGGAGCGTTTGCCTGATAATTTATCTGGCAAAATGCTCCTTCTATCTCGTAGTTCTTAATTTAAAAATCAGCCTTCTCCGTCAGAAGGGGGTGGGTCGGATGGCGGTGCATCATCGCAATCACAAGGCACAAATTCAATCCATTTTGCCATTTCAAACCGGCTTTCAAGTTCTTCAACTTCAAAAGCATCCAGCATTTGATTTTCGCTTAATTTACTCATGACCAGTCAATTTTGTTGGTAAAAAAAAATAATACTACCCTTCGCCAGCGGTAGATGCATCCGTAGATTCTCCGCAATCCGGATCAGGCATGTTGTCGTCGCAACCGTCGCCATCGCAATCACAAGGCTCATAGATGGTAATCCAGGCCCTCATTTCAAACCGGCTTTCAAGCTCTTCAACCTGAAAAGCCTCCAGTAATTGATTTTCATTCATAATTTTCATGATATAAAAGTTTTGGTGAAAAAAATTGAATCCGTTTCCGTAAGGAGTGTGTTGTAAATAAGTTATGGGGATTGGGTGAGGTACTTCGACAGGCTCAGCATGTCAGATTTTTTCATCAGGCAAGGCGAGAGAAGGGAGCATAGCCTAAGCTACGCGACCGACGATCAACGCTGCATCATGGAAAAAGCCACCCACACACCGGTAAGTTATTTACGACACGCCTCTAAAGCTGCCACTGCTCTACAGGACAATAAATCCCCAATGTATTCTCTGCTATTTCTTTTTAAGGAATAAAAATCCCGAACAAGCTATTAGGTCTCTAATATTTCACATTTACATAAAAGGCTACACCTGCTTTAAACCCCATTCTTTTTTCTTCAAATCGTTTCCAGTTTGACTGGCTTGTTTTTTTGATGTACACATCGCTTTGGGAAGTCAAAGCAGCGCAAAACTTCAGGTCTTCAGTAATTTTACCCCCGTCAAGCGCCTTAATCCATTCAAGAGAAAGAATAAAATCGCGCTCTGTAACAATATTGTATGGCCTTAGATCTACGGTTATTTTTTCATGATTTTTTGATGCTTCAATAATTAATTCCTCGGGCATCAGGTTTTTTCCCGGCAGGTTAGTCACAGGATCTAAATCGTATAAGTTTACCCTGAATAATATGGTTCCAAATTTATTTTCAGCAATATTGAAGTTGGCATCCAGTACATAGGCAGGGCCTTTTTTTACTTCGATTCTTGTTGCAAGCTCCGTGCCTAATTTGTTAGACATGAAATAAAATACAATCTTCTTTGACGATGAGGTATGACCCAGCGTTTTTTGTTTTTTAAAATCTTTTGCCAACACGCTGATCTCAGGCAACGATAAAGGGCAAGCCTCCAAAGTAAGGTGCGTGGGCAAACTAAAATCGCTGGAAAGAATAAAATCTTTACTGCAATACCCGATCACGGAGCATCTGAGCGTATCCCCCACATATTTTGAAAGCGTAATACCCATTTTAAAAAAACCCAATTCATCACTTACCGCGCCAGCATCCTTTCCAACAATACCAATATTGGCAAATGGAATGGGATCTCCTGTAGCTGAATCTGTGATCTTTGCCTCCCAGGTCTGCCCACAAACAACTCCCGTAAAAAAACTCCATACGATAACCCACCAAGTTTTCATCAATTTACCTTTTTTGCGCTTTTTAGTAATTTTTGTGCAGATGCAAAACCAATAAGGCGATTTTCTTCAGTGCCTTCAGAATCTAAAAAAACTAACGTAGGATAGGTATTGATGTTGAATCTTTGGGCCAACTTCAAGCCCTCTCCTATTTCTGCGTTGATTTTCAAACAAATAAAATTCTCGTCAAAATATTCAACAACGGTGGCATCTGTAAATACATCCCGATCCATTCGTTTGCATGGGGCACACCAATTTGTATAAAAATCAATAAATACAGGTTTTTTTGACTGACTTGCCTCTCCTAACCGGTTAAAAAAACCTTCGTTTAAAAAAGTAATTTTTTTATTTAACCCTGCTTTTTTATCTTTCCAGGGTGGAGAAAATACAATATCATATTGACAAGCGGACATCATAAGCACAAACAAAAAAGTGGTAATGCCTGCTATATATAATAGCTGTCGGTTATTGAATGAAGCATTAAACATGAGCCTGTGAATTATTTTTGGTGAAACTACGGAGGTATTTATAACGCATCAGAAAAGCGCCCGCAGCCAGTATCCCTGCGCATAGCAAACCACCCATAGGCCCGGACTCTGACCCGCGAAGACCTGCAAAAAGAATTGGCCCCTGAATTTCTGTCTCAAACAAGATTGCTTGTGAGCAGGTCATTCCTGATAAACCAAAAATATTAAATACCCAAAAGTACCAGGAAAAATGCAACCCGATAGACATCCAAAGCTTGCCGGTATATAAATATGCGAATGAAAACAGGCTACTTGCAAAAAAAATGGAAACTAATGCAAGCGGATTTATACTTTCATATCCGGCGCTCAATAAATAGATACTGGCAGAAAAAATGAAAGTAATCAAAATTGCAACTGTGGTATTTACCCATTCTCTGATGATACTCAAAAGGCCTCCTCTAACTACTACTTCTTCCAAAATTGCCATCGCCATCCAATTGAAGACCACAATGTATAAAGAATATAAAATTTGATGCGCTGAGCGGGCTTCCCATGCAAAACGTCCGACTTTAATCCAGCCTAAAGCCCATTCAACCACAAAAACAACCAAGGCCATCAGAAAAGATAAAGCAAAGCCTGCCAAAAACTCCCGAGCACTTCTCCCGGACAACGTCAATCCGAAAGCGTTCCAACTCTGAGCAGGATAGAGTAGTTTCCAGCTTATCCAGCTTCCAAAAATTACGATTCCCGGCAAAATTGACTGGTGCAGAAAAAAGGAAATATAAGCTTTAGCGGTGTACTTTGCTTCGTTAATCAAATCAAGCGACAAGCCGATTCTATTCAACAAACTGTGCAAAAGGCCGTCGAATAATAAAAACATCGTGCCAAGTATCGCAAAATAGATTATTACTTTTAGCCCTGAAGAAAGGCTGGCATTTCTATTTCCAAGTAATGTTACAATTGACATTTTTTGAAATTAAAAAATTGAGTAAATAAGAGCTTGTTCGGGTTTTCGTGATCGAGCGAGGGCGAGGAAATTTTATTTTAGACAAGGCGATTTTTGCAGACGTAGCCGGCAGCTACGGCGAAAAAAATCAACGCAGTATAAAATAAAATTTGCTCTCGACATCGCAATGTCGGGATAGCCGATTGACGGAAATCCGAACAAACTCTAAGCCCGACCCTGATATTTATCAAGAAGTATACAAGTGAAAAATCCGGAGTGTTTGATGTAACTTACCCCTAAAAGCATGAAGATGGGAAAGTGTGACAAAATGTTTTTGCGGCCAATAGAATGGCGGTAGGAAAGAAGTTAAACGCCTGTATTCGCATCCAGTACCTGGATCGTTTTTTCAAAATAAGCGCGTGCCTCGGCGATCGTTTTGCCAATACACACCATGCCAATTTTGCCGTATTGCGACAAGGCACCGATCATGTGAAACATCACGCCGCATTGCGTAGCACCATCGAACTGGATGCGGTTGCAATGCGCGATGTCTATCAAATCATGGGGGGTCAGTCCTTTGTATTTTTCATTCATCACATTGTCGGAAGCAAAATAAACCCGTTGCTCTCCGTTGCACATGGTGAAGGTTCCGTCTTTCCAGTTAAACTCCCCGCCGGTCAAAAATTGCAGCATTAAAAAAGGATGGGTGGTGCCGCCTTTGCGCAGGTTGATCTCGATGGCGTAGTGTTTCCAGCCCTTCGCTTCTTTCACCGAAATAAAATCAATGCCAAAACGGCCCAGCACCCCGTGGCGCTGCAATTCTTCAGCTACCATTTTGCCCATTTCGGCAATTTCCCGGGTGTATTCCGCATTGGCGGGGAAGGTCGCGCCCAAAAACACCTGCCCGCTTTCTCCCCCCAAAAGTTGGTCGTGGGTAGAAATAATGTCGCTTACGCCCAAAGGGTTGATCCGGCATTGCACCGAGGGAGACTCCTTGACATCGCCATCAATGAACGCCTCCACGATGCCGCCCATGTTTTTGAACTTTTCGAGAAAAACCACATAAGAAACGCCTTCCGCGACGATGTTCACTTGCTGTGCTAAGGTGGATAGAATTGCTTGCGGAAGGTCAGGAGTATACTGTATGGAATCGCTGTACCGGTAAATCGCGTTCCCGTCGCCCGAAAAACCATCATTCAACTTGATGACGGCTTTTCGCAAATCCGGGTTTTCGCTTTTTAATTGAGCCAATGTTATCGCAATCTCCGCTTCCGAATTGAGGTCTTCTACCCCTGCCGGCATATTCAGGTTCAGTTTTTTGAAAATGCGTCGGCTACCCGATTTGGTGCCTAAGTAATACAAAGAAGGATCGCAACCATATACCGGGATACACAATTCCAACGCCAATTGTTTTTCAGCGACCGTTTCATTAAAACAAACTATGTGCGCCAGTTCAGGGTATTTGATTTGCTCTTTGATCCTTTGTATCAGCCTGGGTCTTTTCAGAATTTTTTCGGTCAATGAAATTCGGGAGGCATCGTAACAGCTCAGCAACGTGAGCCTTTTCCGGGCATGGTAACCCGTGATCCCCGGCAAAAGGTGGAGGTAATAATCAACGATGCTGTCGTCCATCGGCAGGCTGGAGACGAAAATCACCCGGGTGCGAGGCATCCTTAGCAGCATTAGCAGGCACAGCATCCTTTCTTCGTAATGAGCAATCCCTTTAATAGACCTCAGGATTTCAGGATCTAAAGTCAGGCTGGGTATGACGACCACGGTTTTTTCCGCCAGGTCGTTCAAAAAAATCTCCTCGTAATGCGCCGCGAACCGTTGTTGCAGGAAGTCAAAAGCAGCATCTGCTCCGCTAATCGAATCATTTTGCATCATCATCAGGCTAAATATTAATCCGTTAATCCACAGCAAAGTAGCCCTGAACGAACGCCTGTACAATGACAAAGGTCATATCTGAAGGGAATTTTTGACCGGTAAGGTGAACCCAATTTTCTGCTTTTTTCTTCAAAAATGCCGACATTCACCGATTGATCATTATAATCGCATTGCATGCCTGACTCATCTCATCCGGGAAAACACTTACCCAGCGACCAAATCGTGATTGCACAAACCCAATCCTGGGTAAAAAATGTAGTCGTTGGGTGCAATTTTTGCCCGTTTGCCAGCCGGGAAGTGCAACGGGACAGCATCCACTATGAGGTAATCCGGTCTGAGACGATGGAGACTTGCCTGGAAGCGGTGCTCCTGGAGTGCAAACGCTTAGACGAAGATGCCGCTATTGAAACGACCCTGCTTATTTTCCCCGGCGCTTTTGCGCAATTTGAAGATTTCCTCGATTTGCTGGAGTTGGGCGAAGACCTTTTGCTGGAACACGACTACGAAGGCGTTTATCAGATCGCCAGTTTTCATCAAGATTATCGCTTCGCCGATACGCCCGCCGACGACCCCGCCAATTATACCAACCGCTCTTTGTATCCCATGCTCCACCTGCTCCGGGAAGCAAGCCTCGATCGGGTGCTGGAAAATTACCCCGACCCGGAGGGCATTCCGGAACGCAACATTGCCTTTGCCCGCCAAAAAGGGTTGGCGCAGATGAAATTGCTGCGGGAAGCATGCCAGTAGGGGCGACCCTCGCGGTCGCCCAAACCCTCGCGGTCGCCCAACATATTTTACGCAACCCACGCGGCATACAAATTTGCCCTTCCATACACAGAATCCCGCTCGCCCACCTTCTCTGTAACAGCATATCCCACACTTGCAAACAACTGCTTCAGTGTGCGAAAACCAACCGGATAAGGCACCCAATGCGACACCGGCGTATCCGTATCGTATTCCACAATCAGAAAATTACCGCCAGGTTTCAGACACGCCGACAAGTTCCGAATCAATGTTCCTTTATCCTGGACGTAGTGCATCGAATTTGCCATCAGAATGCCATCCAGGTCGCGCAGGGGCAAAGGTGTGGTTTCAAAATCCAATTGAAAAGCATGGATGGCCATGTCATCGGGTTGGGAGAAATTGCTGAGTCTAATAGGTGTTTTATCCACTGCATAGACCGTGCTGCCCGCCTTGAGCAAATGCGCCAACGCAAAGGTAAACAGCCCCGATCCACAACCCAGGTCGCACCAAATGGCAGCATTAGGCTGCGGTAAATGTACATTCTGAATCAGCTCTATAGCTGCGGATAACTCCATACTGGTACACGTGAATTCATTAGGACATCTTTTTATTCGCCTCCACACACCACAGCAATTCATCTAAAAATTGCTTTGCTCTTTATTTCTGTGGCTTCCTGATCTGCAGGGGTTCCTTGTTCATCGTACGCTTCCTGCACTTTAGGCCCGGGGTACACGACGGGCACGACCCATGCGCCAATTTTCCATAAAGATAAAATATCTTTGCTGCCAATAAAAACCTGTTTCTCATGCACCAGCTCAACAAAGCCCTTTTCCAAAACATCGCGGCATTTGCTTTTTCCATTACCCTGATGGCCACGCCGTCATCTGCACAAACTAAAGCACCCAAGCCTGTTGATCCGCCCAAAAAATTTGAGCAACAACATACCCTGGTGCTCAACAATAAAGCGGTCGTTTACCGCTCAGTTGCCCAGGAAATCTACATCGCAAACGATACCGGCGCTTATGTAGCCAATTTTTGGTGCGTGGCCTACCTGCGGGGAGATTTGAAAGCCCCGGTTGACGCCACCCGCCCGGTCACATTTATTTTTAATGGCGGCCCCGGCTCTGCTTCTGTGTGGCTGCACCTGGGCTTTTTTGGTCCGAAAATCGTGCAGGTAGACAGCGACGCCCGCACCGACGACGGTTCGGCACCCTATAAACTCCGCGACAACCCGCATTTTATGATCGAACATTCCGACCTGGTGTTCATTGACCCGATTGGGACGGGTTTCAGCAAAGCGATCGGCGTGGGAAAAAATGAAGATTTCTGGGGGCTGGATGAAGACGCAGCTTCAATTGCCAAACTCATTCGAACTTGGGTGACGGAAAACAAACGCTGGCAATCGCCCAAGTTCATCGCAGGGGAAAGTTTTGGCACTACCCGCGCAGCAGCAGTAGCCAACGCGTTGGAAGGCGGCGGACAAAACCTGGCGCTCAACGGCCTGATCCTGATTTCACAGGCGCTGGACTATGCCGGCTCTACCTCGGTACACGACAACATTACGTCCTATTTCACCTACCTGCCCGCTATGGCTGCTACCGCCTGGTACCATAAAAAAGCCGGTGCAGGGAAACAACTGGAGGATTTTGTGCAGGAAGCGCGGGATTTTGCCTACAATATCTACCTGCCTGCGTTGTACAAAGGAAACCTCCTGCTGGCAACGGATAAAAAAGTCCTTGCAGAACGCTTGGCTTATTTCATCGGTTTGCCACAGGCTTACGTTGAAAAATCGGATCTAAAAATCCTGATTCCCCGCTTTCGCAGCGAATTGCTCCGCGACAGCAACCTGGTGATCGGGCAATTGGACGGGCGCTACTTTGCGGAAGAAATTGACCGCGTTTCAGAAACACCAACCCTCGGCGACCCGGCTGATTATCAAATCGAAAGCGCTTTCACCGCTGCAATGAACGACTACTTAGCCAATACGCTGGGCGTAAAAATGGATCGGCCTTACCTGACCGGCAACGAGCAGATTTATAAAAAATGGAACTGGAAACCGGTGGGCAAAGACGAAGGCTGGGAGCCTTCCTACGTGAATACCGCCCCGAGCCTTGCACAAACCATGCGCCGGAATCCCCAGATGAAAGTGATGATCGCCAGCGGCTATTACGACCTGATCACGCCGTTTTTTGATGCGGAATACACCTTTTCGCGGCACGGGTTCAAACCTGCGCAACTCATTTTCAATTACTACGAAGCTGGGCACATGATGTACAACAACCAGGGCGTTTTTGAAGAATTGGCGTGGGATATTGAGGATTTTTATAAGAAAAAGTAAGTGGGGATGTAATTCCGGGTGGAACCCGGAAAATTGAACACGCGGGGCAGAGCCGAGCGCGCGAGCGAGAAGGATTTTTTATAAGAAAAAGTAAGGATACTTTTACATAGGCAGCCTCAACTTGTTCTTTACTCGTTTCTGCTCAATTTTCCGTTGTTCTTTATCTGCCTGAATGGCCTGCTCCTATTGTCTAATCAATAATTTCCACCAGTATATTGCCGGAATTAATTCAGCAGTATGCTGTTCTAACCGGTAAATCAGGCTAATACTGGGTGTTTCTTTCCCGTTAATAATCCGGCTTAGCTTGGTGTAATGCAGGTCAATTTCCTCGGCAAATACTTTCCTGCTTCTGTTCAAAATCCGGATGTATTCATCTAATATCTTTCCAAAGCTTTGGTTTTCGAGAAATACGCCTTCTTTTAAGTACTCATTTATTTTAATCCTTAATCGGGTAACTTCAGACAACACGCGTTGTTCATCTGTCCGCTTACTCAGCATTTCAAACCTCATTTTGCGAAATGCCTCTGCTTCAAGCTGTGCTTCCTCATCCGTCAGCGTTTCAGGAATCATAAATCCTTCCGCAATTTCTTCATCTGAATAGGTTTCCCGGAGTTTTTGATATATTTCCTCGTAGTTGTTCATAATTAAAGGTATTTTTTAATTAATGCAATGGAAGCTTCATAACCCAATCCCGGTTGCCTGCCAAACTGTTGAAAGCCATATACTGTGCAATAATGCTCTATTAAGCTTGTTTTGGGTGTTAATGACACGAATCCATCGTATGACCTTTCAAAGGCTAACTGACAAGCGTATGCAAACAAACAACCTGCTATCCGATCATACTTTTTTACTTTTCCTATATTTCTTTTCGACACCTCAATGAGATTTACATGAATTCTAAGCTCTTCCCGAATGTCTTTTAATGACAATAAGCCCAGAATTTGATCTTCCGTATCAGTGGGATATAGCTTATAAAGATCGTTCTTCTGCTCTCCTTCCAAACTCCAATCAAATACAAATTGACCACTCTCCCCCACCATATGTTGTATTCTTTTGGTTTGAGCTGACTTATCCTTACTTCAAGTAGTTTACCTGTTTCTACCTCTTTTAGATACATTGTAGTCAATTCTATTTATAAATATCGTAAAAAAATTTGACTTGACCAATACTGTGATTCATTTTTCCTGGATGATAAAAATGATTTAGATATTTCCAAGTAACGTTTCCCTTCCAAAGCAGATTAAAGTCTGTTTCTACACATTTCTTGATTAAATCAATTTCCAAAAAAAAATGAAAAAGAAAACAGAAGTCAATTTTTCGGAAACCCAAATTGCGGCTTTTACCGTTGGCAGGGAGCAATTGCTTTTCCTTACTGCAATTGACGCCCTTCCGGAATTTACGGGAATCAGCTACTGGGAAGACCTTTCCTGCGTGGGCTACAATCCCAAAAACTCTGAATTGAACGCGATTGTAAGCATCAAACGAGCTACAGGCTATAGCGGAGGTTTATGCACCCGCGGATCAGGCGAATACGTCCGTTTTTACGTGGATTGGAAAGATGGATTGGGTTTTCAGGATGTTGGTTTTACCAGCTTCAGATCCCATGATATTTCCGATGCGCCTCCAGGCCGGCAACACCCGCTGCAATACATGGTCAGCCTGCCGCTGGAGGTTCAAGGAAAGCAAAGATTTTGCGGCACACCGGTGCTTCCTACCGTAAGAGCAATCCTTTCCTGGAACGCCATCCCGCCACCCGCCACCCCGGGTCATATTCCCACTTATGGCGACGTTGAAGACGTTGATATTCAAATCAACCCACGTTTCCTTTACTTTGGCGAACTGTTTGACCTGATGCAGGTGAAACCAAAGTCGGAATTACTCGATTTATTCGATCTCAAAGCCTTGGTTCCGCAATTTGAGCCACAGGTTTCACCCGTCACTCCTGAAATACTCAAGCAAAATCGTGCATTAAAAATACCGGATCACCGGACTCTTGCACCCATTATTGCACCTTTGATGGCCTCCAATCCTTCCGTTTCCGGTATGGATTTCAAGATTGACAAGTCACTGATAGACTTGGCTCAAATTGATGTATCGGCCATCCTGGAGGCTTTTGTCAAAACCAAAGCTGATACTACTTTTGAAGAATTGGTATGCGCTGGTTTGCAAACCGCAAATGATAAATTGGGCGCTGTGATCCACATCAAAAAAGAAGCCGGTTATGGCGGAGACCTTTGCCGACGGGGCACGATTCAATACGTTGCTTTTTGGGTAGATTGGGACAATGCCGGCGCCGCAGGTTACCAATATATGGGCACTGCGGGCGTGGAAGTGCACAATATTGCCCCAATCCCAGACGATGGTCTGTATTACAGCGTGACCCTTCCCATTGACGTGACGAAGTACCTGCGTTCTTGCAAAAACCCAAACGTTGTTAAGGTGCGCGCAGTACTTTCCTGGAATACGCCGCCGTCAACTACCGACTCGCTTGACCTGACTACTTTCGGTAATCGCCTGGATCGCTTAGCACAAATCCGCCCGGGCGAAACGATTGGCACAGACCTCGTCCATCGCTTCGACTTCATAGGCAACGTGCCGGTGACTGAAATTGACCCGGCAACCCATTTGGCGTTCCCCAATCCATTAGCAAACCTGAGTAACAACAGGCCATGGGGCGGTCAGGTGAATCTCCGCGCCAAGCTGTTCAACACCGGGGCGCCATACAATGCGCATTTCCAGGTGCAATACTATGAACCCTTGGTATCTAATTGGTTACCTGTCAATAATCAACATACCTTCACCACCGTAAGACCATTGGGTGCCGGCACGGTTTTCACCAATATTTTCATTGACAGTTCAGTATATGGCGGCTGGTTCCCTTATGTGGCCAATCCGGGCGCTTACGAAGATATTGTCAACGATGTGCTGGCTGTTTGGAATACTGCCGGGCGCAGTGGTGCCTACCGCGTTCGATTAGCCTACACGACAGATCACAGCCACAATACCGCGAATATCTCGTACTCGGAAGAATACGTGATCCAGTTGAACAATGTGTATTTTAATGTAAACCCAGGCTATGGCGCAGCAGTCAACCCGGCCTTTACAGTAGACATGGTCATTGACGGCGGCGACTGCCATACCTATGCCAAAAAGGAAATCATCCAAGGCCACTTGCGCGCCATTGACCAGTACTTTGGCCGATGGGAGCTGGATGTGCAACCCACGTCCCACATCACCGGTCCGGTGGTCTATACCCCTGCCGGCGGTGTCCGAAACGTCATCAGCGCTTTAGACAACGGCGACACGAATGCTGCCTGGACTCTCGACACCTCCAATATTGACCCTTGCGGGTACACGGCTCGGGTACGTGCCTACAAGCGCACCATTTTTGACAGCGCGACCTCGAATTTCCATCACGTAGACAAGTACGTCGGATTTTCAATCGTGTAGCGATTTTGTGATTTTTAGCTATTGAAACAATGAGCCATCCTGCGCAAATGTGGGGTGGCTCATGTTTTTTTGAAGCCTATTCTGCAAATCCTTACTTTTACCCCCATCAAATCAAAAACAACCACCACCATGCGAATACTTTGCACTTGCTTACTGCTTTTTGCCTTTTTCATGCCTTTGACGGCCCAGGACTTCTCCCAATCCCCCTGGCATATTCAGGCAAAAAATATTGACCCCGCCAATTATTACGGCATCACCGTCGCCAACGGCATGGTCGGCCTCGTGTCGTCGCCCGAACCGATGCGCGTAAAAGACGTGGTGCTGAACGGCGCGTACGACTACTACCAACGCGGGCGGGTATCGAACATCCTCAAGACCTTCAACCACGTGAACATGAACTTAGACGTGGATCGCCGCCGCATTAGCCGCCGCGATATTTCCAACTACGCCCAAACCCTCGACATGAAAAAAGCGGCGCTGACCACCACGTTTGATGTAGGCGATAAAGTCAGCGTGCGCCATACGCTGATGTCCCTGCGTCATTTGCCGTACACCGCCATGAGCATCGTGGAAATCACCGCCAAAAAAGACGTGGAAATTACCCCGATGTCCGTCATCGAAGCGCCCGACCATTTGGCTGATGTACGCAATTATTACAGCGAAATTGACCGCCCCCATGTGCTGATCCAGTTGCTGACCTCGGTGGCGAACAGCCCTTCCGGCAAGCTCAAAGTGGCCGCGTCTACCAGCTTCATCTTCGACGAACCGCACGGCAGCGAGCCGAAGGTCATCCATGAAGACTGGGATTACAACATGCACTTAGCCAAATTTTACAAACAGCTCAAAGCCGGTCAAACCTATCGCTTTGCCGTTGTCGGCTCGGCGGTTTCCAGTGTAGATTACGGTGACCCGCACAACGAAGCGGAACGCCTGACCATTTTTGCCAAACTCGAAGGGGTAAATCGCCTGCTGAAACGCCACGAAGCGGCCTGGGAAGACCTCTGGAAAAGCGACATCATAGTGGAAGGCGACCTCGAAGCACAGCGCGCCATCCACTCGGCCATTTACCACCTCTATTCTTTTTCGCGCGAGGGCATTGCGTACAGCTTGTCGCCGATGGGGTTATCGGGATTGGGCTACAACGGCCACGTGTTCTGGGACACCGAATTGTGGATGTACCCCGCCGTACTGGCCCTGCAACCCGAAATCGCCCGCTCTTTTTTGGAATATCGTTTTAACCGTTTAGAAGCGGCGCGGCAAAACGCGTTTTCGCACGGCTACAAAGGGGCGATGTTTCCCTGGGAGTCTTCAGAGGAAGGTTCAGAAGACACACCGGTTTGGGCACTCACCGGGCCTTTCCAGCATCACATCACCGGTTGCGTGGGCTGGGCATTTTGGAAATACTATCAAACGACCCAGGACAAAGAATGGCTGCGCACGCGTGGCTACCCCGTGCTGAAGGAGGTGGCAGATTTTTGGTCGAGCCGCGTGGAGCGCAACGGCCCGGGCAAATACGACATCAACAACGTCATCGGTGCCAACGAATGGGAGGAAAACATTGACAACAACGCCTTCACCAACGGCATGGCCATCACCGCGCTGCGCTATGCTGCACAGGCGGCTCGTGTGTTGGGTATGGAGCCAAACCCAGATTGGGAACACGTGGCGGCAAACATCCCTATCCTGAAATTCCCCGACGGCACAACCCGTGAAAACGCCACGTACGACGGCGTTATAATCAAACAGGGCGACGCCAACCTGCTGGCCTACCCACTGAAGATCGTGACCGAGGAAAAAGCCATCCGCAAAGATCTGGAATACTACGAACCGCGTATGTCGCCCGAAGGCCCTGCAATGGGACATTCCGTGCTGGCAACCCTTTACGCGCGCCTCGGCGACGTCGAAAAAGCCCACGAGTTGTTCGTGCGCAGCTACAAACCCAACGAAGTGCCGCCTTTTGGCGTATTGGCAGAAACAGCGGGCGGTACCAACCCTTATTTCGCGACTGGTGCCGGGGGAACCCTGCAGGCCGTATTATTCGGTTTGGGTGGCTTAGAATTCACGGATGCGGGCATTGTACAACTGAAAGCCAAACTGCCGAAAAAATGGCGCTCTCTGAAAATGACCGGCATCGGAAAAGATAAAAAAACCTTTGAAGTGAAGTGAGGACGCACGAAGCGTACATGCGCCGCTGTTTCGACCTGGCCCGGCTGGGCGCGGGCAACGTTTCACCCAACCCGATGGTGGGCGCCGTGCTGGTGCATCAGGCTCGCATCATCGGGGATGGGTTCCACCAGCAATACGGACAAGCCCACGCAGAGGTACACGCCGTGAACAGTGTCCGTCCTGAAGATCGGCATTTACTAAAAGAAGCGACCCTCTACGTGTCGCTGGAGCCCTGTTGCATTTTTGGCAAAACGCCGCCTTGTACCAACCTGATTCTGGAGCATCGCATCCCCAGAGTGATTATTTCCTGCTTAGATCAAACGCCAGGCGTGGCGGGAAAGGGCGTGGAAATCCTACGCGCCGCGAATGTTGAGGTGCTTACCGGCGTGCTGGAAGCAGAAGGACAACGCCTGAGTGCCATCCGCAACACCTTCGTATCGCAGCAACGGCCTTACGTCATCCTCAAGTTTGCACAAACAAAAGACCACTTCATTGGCCCCGAAGACGGCAGTCAGCACTGGATTTCCAATGCTTACACCAAACGTTTGGTACACCGCTGGCGCAGCGAAGCCGATGCAATTTTAGTGGGAACCAATACGGCATTAAGCGATAATCCACAGTTGAACAACCGGCTATATTTTGGAAAATCGCCGTTGCGGGTAGTAGCGGACCGAACCGGGAGGCTGCCCGATACGCTGGCGCTTTTTGACGGTACCAGCCCTACTTTAGTTTTCACAGAACTTACAGATGTCGTTGAGCGCAATAACCTGGAGTACGCATACCTTGCATTCGGCCAAAATCTGCCGCAGCAAATCCTGGCGCATTTAGCTGAAAAAAAATGCACGTCCCTGATTGTGGAAGGTGGCGCAGAAATGCTGCAAACCTTCCTCGATGCCGGGCTATGGGACGAAGCACGGGTCTTAACCGGTGGGAAATACCTGTTCAAGGGCATTCCTGCGCCTCTACTGCCGGTAGCACCTGCTTATTCGCAATCCATCGCGAATGATGTCCTGGAGGTTTATTTTAATCTGTCTTAGCAGGTTGGTCTACCTGCTCCTTGCATTTTTTCAGGTAAGATTCGATGAATCCAGCAATCACTTCCAGCGCGGTATTGAAGTGTTGGTTATTGTTGATGACAATGTCGGCTTCATCCATATAAGGCAGGATATAGCGCTCAAAAGTGGGCAATACGTGCTTTTCGTAGCGATAGAGCACATCGTCGAGCGGGTAATTGCGCTCCACCTGGTCGCGTTTGATGCGCCGGATAACTTTGAGGTTTTCTTTGGCGTGCAAAAAAATTTTCAGGTCGAGCAGTTTCCGGATCCGCTTGAAGTGGAAAACAAAAATCCCTTCTACGATGATGACCGGGGCAGACCGAAAAGTCAGCATTTTTGGGGTTACCAATTTGTTATTGAAAATGTATTCGAGGCGCTCAACCGTTTCCCCGGCTAAGAGTCGCTCCACGTCTTTGGCAAAAGCTTTTTTGTCAATTGAGCGGGGCAGGTCGAAATTTTGGACGCCGAGGTTATCAATGAATTGCTCTTCCCGCGGGCGGTAATAGTCGTCCTGCGAAATCAGGCAAACCGAATCATCCCCGAAGCGTCGTTTCAATTCTTTGACAAAAGTCGTTTTGCCCGAGCCACTACCCCCGGTAATCCCCAAAATAAAAGGCTTCATTACAAACTATTGTGCGGATGACAAATTTAATGTTTGACAGCTGCTGGTATGGCTGTGGGATCGTGTTTATATTTAAACACAAGCGGAAAAATAATTCCCAACACCAGCGCATACCCAGCAAAGGTGAACCAAATGTATTGCCAGTTCCTTACCCCGTCAATGGAGGTGAAACTGTCTACCACCCAACCACTGATGAATCCCCCAAAAAAAGCGCCAAGCCCATTTGTCATCAACATAAACAGCCCTTGCGCGCTGGCCCTGATTTTAATGTCCGCTTCCTGTTCGACGAATAGCGAACCGGAGATATTGAAAAAATCAAAAGCCATTCCATAAACCACCATAGACAAAACCAAAAGGATTAGCCCATCGCCTGGGTTGCCGATCCCAAAAAGTGCAAACCGCAAAAACCAGGCAAAAATGCTGATCATCATGACCTTTTTGATGCCAAATTTATTGAGAAAAAAAGGAATGGTCAGAATGAACACCGTTTCGGATATCTGAGAGATGGACAACAGCAAGTTGGGGTGTTGAACGCCGAATGAGTCGGGGTAGGTATTTTTGAAATCATCGAGGAAAGTCCCGCCAAATAAATTCGTGATTTGAAGGGCTGCCCCCAAAAACAGAGCAAAAAGAAAAAATATAGCCATTTTCTTTTGCTTGAACAGAATGAAAGCATCCAGCCCAAGCATAGAGACGAGGCCTTTTTTTTCATTCACTTTAGCCGGCGCACAGGCGGGCATCGTAAATGCATATAAGCCCAATACCAACGCCGCTGCTGCACCGATGTAAAGCTGGAAAGCATTTAGCGTCCAGCCAAACATATCCACCATCCACATGGCTGCGATAAATCCGATTGTGCCCCAAACCCGAATGGGCGGAAACGTTTTGACAATATCCAGTCCTTTCTGCTCCAAAATGGTATAAGAAACCGTATTGGCCAGCGCAATGGTCGGCATATATACCATCGTGTTGAGCAACATGACCAAGTAAAGGGTATCGTAATCTTTTATAGTAGAAGCCCACACCAAGAGTCCCGCTCCTATGATGTGACAAGCGCCCAGCAACCTTTCTGCATTGATCCAGCGGTCTGCTACGATGCCCAGCAAAGCCGGCATGAACAAAGATGAAATTCCCATGGTACCGTAAATAAGACCCACTTGTATGCCGGTAAACTTGAGCGTAACAATCATGTAGCCGCCAAGCGAAATGAGCCAGGCTCCCCACACAAAAAACTGTAAAAAGCTAAGCACAATGAGTCGAAACTTTACATTCATGGCATGCTGGCGTTTTGTTATTGAAAAATCAAATGTATGTAAATTTTTCGGACAAGGAAGGATATGATGTTTGCTTCCTATTGACCGGATGGCTTCAGGCAGGATGCTTTAGAAAAAGTAAGGCGTTTATCCCAAAGCCCGCTTGATTTGCCTTGCATGCCGGTTATGGTGTGATTTAAAAAAGGACAGCATCTGTGTAATGGTCATACGACCTGCCCGAGGGTGTCGGAAGGCTTCCTTCGTAAAAATTTCATTGGGCTGGGATTCAAGGAAAGCGCGCAAAGCAGCACGACCAGCCCGCCATTGTTGAAAAACGGCCTCCCGATCAGAAACCGGGGGCAGTTTATCCTCGTTGATAAATGCTGGCGCTTTGAATTTCAAACCAGGAATTATCTGGCTTAGGTTCAGCAACCAGGTTCTGATCGCCGATCCAATCCCGGCTTTTTTGATCGCTGCCGGGTCGCTCAATTTCTTTTTCAGGTAGTTTAATGACCCCGCTTCAGCAATCATAACATGGTTGACGATCTGCATAGCGGACCACTGCTCCGGAGCAGGTTTGCGGTTGAGTTGTTCAGCAGTATAAGCGCTCAAGCTATTTTCTAACTTTTGAAGGGCTTCATCTAAAGCAATCAGATACTGTTCTGTTCGACGATTCATTTTTTATTGATTTGACGATGAATTGATTACAATAAAATTTAGGTGATTCTAAAATGATTTGAACCAGAATTCCCACAAGTCTAATATTTGGCTATGCAAAAAAGTCGCATTGTCTATCTTTGCAAAAAAACAAAAATAAAATGATGCAACTGAAATTTGTAATCGCCTTACTGGCAATAGCAGGCATTTTTTGGACTTGCGAGTCTTCCGAAAGCAACAGTGATACCAAGCAATTATTGGATGCTGCAAAAAGCGATACGGAAAAAATGATGATCCTGAATGATCTGAGTTCCACATTGCAGGGCATTTGGCAATCGGAAGATGACCCGAAGTCTAAATTGCGCATCCAGGGAGACCAGTTTTTTTCAATTTACGACGGGAATGAAATTTCTAAAGATCGTTTGTTGTGGTACCCCCAATGTCCAGGGGATTGCAGCGCGGGTCAGGATTTGAGCGACGTACTGTGCTTCACGCTGGAAGACGCCGAACTTAAAGCCATTTGCTACAAGCTGATCAGCGTTTCCAAAAAACGCTTACAGTACACCTCGTTGTCGGGAACGGGAAAAACGTTGTCCTATAAGAAAGTCGGTGAAATTCCTAAAAAAGAAACCCCGCAATAAGTAGTGTCCGTCCGGTCATTGAGCGCAGTTGAAATGAACGCAGCTATCGGACTCTAAAAACAGACACTACCCGATGATGCTGCGAAACTCTCCAAACCAACGGGCAATGCTTTCGTGGTAGTGGTGTTTGGCGAAAGCCGGACCGTTGTAAATTCGGGCCAGGGTTCTGAAATCTTGCGGTGCCGGCGATTTTTTAGCCACAACGCCGCGCAGGGCTGAATTTTGGCAGAGGAATTTCCCAACGTACAGCAATTGTTCCTCAATCGGGCTGGTAAACATGGCTTTTGCCGATGGCGCGCCAATGGCTTTGAAATTGGCACCCATTATTTGCCCCAGGCCGAAACTCATCGAACGGTAGCGCAGTTCCGATAAGTCCGCATCAGGCAGGTCGCGGTTGAGTTTAGAAAAAATATGTTGTTCGAAGCGCGGGCGTACCACCCCGGCTGTCTCCTGACGAATGACGCTCAAAATCCATTCCGGGTGGATGGTCACATTTTTTTCCGCTTTGATGCGCTTTACGGCTTCCTGAACGGCCGGGCCATACCGATCCCAGATTTTTCGGCAAGTCAGGAAAGCATTGCGTTGAAGGCTGTTCAGGTGAAAAATTGCTTCCTCAAAACTACCGCAATTCACATGTTTGTTTTCAATTGCCTGAATCGCAGCTTCCAGCATTTTTTCCGCTGTTGGTTGGTCCAGTTTTACATCCGGAATAATCGTAATTTCTTTCCGGGCAGTCTGAAAACTACAGGGATAGCCCAAAAAGCTTCTTTTGATATTAGGATTCAGGCTCTGTTCAAACTGGAACTGTGCCACAGCCCGGTTTGTTCCGCGCCCGAAATCGCCGTCAATGGAAAAAGAACCGGACGAGGAGGTGGAATAGCCCAAAAAAATCAGCAGGCGCTGGATGGCTTTGATTGTGTTTTCACCGGCTGTTTTCCGATCTAAGGCTACATCTCCCTGCTTAAAACGCTCCAGATCGCGGTGCCACTGAGGATCACTGTCTTCCGGTAAAGTGAGAATTTGCTGAATGCGGGGGTCTTCTACGAAGGCAAGCATGGTCAATTGATTTTGTTATTTTTGTAGGATTGATCTTACGGGTTTACGTTTACGTGTCGGACACCTCCAAGGTGTCCGACACGTAAACGTAAACCCGTAAATTTGTAACAAAAATATACTTTTTTACCATAATTCAATACAATGAAAATCTTTCCCCTTTATTTGGCTTTTTTTCTGTTCCTCCTGAACCTCAGCCATCTGCCCGGGCAGTCGCTTGCCGCAGAAGGCGATACGGCTCGTTTGCGCGAATTGCGGATTCCCAGCGCTGGCATGCGCAAAGAAATGGGCGCACGAGTACTACTACCGAATGCTTATTTCCAAAACCCAAACGCGCGTTTCCCTGTGGTTTACCTATTACACGGTTACAGCGGCAAATATTCTAACTGGACGGAGCACGTGCCGGAGATCCGCAAATGGGGCAACCTGCTGGGCGTCATTATTGCCACACCCGAAGGCGGATACGGGAGCTGGTACTTCGACAGCCCCGTGGATTCGGCTTTCCGCTATGAAACGCATGTGGCCAAAGAAGTCGTCAACTACATTGACCGCGAATTCAGAACTATTGCTTCCCGCGAAGGGCGCGCCATTTCCGGCCTAAGCATGGGCGGTCACGGCGCTTTGTACCTTGCGCTACGGCATCCCGAGGTATTTGGCGCAGCGGGCAGCATGAGTGGCGGCGTAGACCTGCGACCTTTCCCGGGCGGTTGGGAAATTGCGCAGCGCATTGGCAGCCGGCAGGAATTCCCCGAGCGTTGGGAAGCCGCATCTGCCATCAATAACCTGTATCGCTGGAATGAAAAAATGTCCGTAAAATTCATCATTGACTGCGGCACGGACGATTTTTTCTTCGACGTCAACCGCGCCTTGCACGAAAAAATGCTGGCCTGGCGCATCCCGCACGACTTTATTGTCCGGCCTGGCGAACACAATTTAGTTTACTGGAAAAATGCTGTTTTGTATCAGTTGCTGTATTTTGGGGAGTTTTTTACGAAGCGATGATTGAATTTCCTATGTTTACCGAAACAAAACAAAAACACTCATGCTGAAATGGATTCCTATTGCAGGATTGTGCCTGCTGTCCCTGACCACTTTTGCACAATTGACCCACCCACCTTTCACCCCCGCTGTCGAGCGCATCAAAAGCCTTGACCAGCGCAAAGCATTATCAACCAACTCGATTGTCAATACCGTGCCTTTCCGCTCAGCGGGGCCCAGCGTGCAAAGTGGCCGCGTGGTAGACCTGGATGTTTCACCCAATGACCCCAGCCATTTTTATGTGGCTTACGCGTCGGGCGGTTTGTGGAAAACCGAAAACAATGGCACATCTTTTAAACCGCTCTTTGATCAAGAGATGGTCGTGACGATCGGAGACATCGCCGTAGACTGGAAGCGAAAAGTAATTTGGATCGGTACGGGCGAAGTCAATTCCAGTCGTTCTTCCTACTCCGGAACCGGAATTTTCAGAAGCGACGACGGTGGCAAATCCTGGAAGCACTTAGGCTTGGGTGAAAGCCACCATATTGGCCGCATCATCCTGCACCCCACCGACCCGAATACGCTCTGGGTTGCCGTGCTGGGGCACCTCTACTCGCCTAACCAGGAGCGTGGGGTTTACAAAACCACCGATGGCGGAAAAACCTGGAAGCGCACCTTGTTCGTGAACGACAATACCGGCGCTGTGGATCTCGTCGTGGACCCGGCCAATCCGAATATCCTTTACGCGGCCATGTGGGAGCGCTCGCGCCGCGCCTGGGATTTTATAGAATCCGGAAAAGGTTCCGGTATCCACAAAAGTATGGATGGCGGCAGTACCTGGACGCTGCTGACCGCGACAGACAAAAGTGGATTTCCGCACGGCGAAGGCGCAGGCAGAATTGGCTTAGCCATTACAAAAGATAAAGGCAAAACGGTGCTGTTTGCTGCGATTGACAACAATTTCCGCCGCCCGAAAGAAGCGGAAGAAGAACTGGTGCTGACAAAAGACATGCTGCGCCCCATGAGCAAAGAAGATTTTCTGAAATTAGAGAAATACCTGATTAAAGAGTTCCTCCAAGGCAATGGCTTTCCGCAAAAATATACCGTGGAGAAGGTGCTTGAAATGGTAAAAAACGAAGAAATCAAACCCGTTGCCCTGGTTGAATACGTAGAGGACGCCAACTCGCTGTTGTTCGATACGCCGGTCACAGGACTGGAACTTTACCGCTCGGACAACGAAGGTGCCACCTGGCAAAAAACGCACAAAGCGTATCTCGAAGACGTATACTACTCCTACGGCTATTACTTCGGCCAGGTGCGCGTAGCGCCAAATAATCCGCAAAAAGTGTACGTCTACGGCGTTCCGGTGCTGCGTTCCGAAGACGGCGGCAAAACCTTCAAAAACATCAACGGCGACAACGTACACGTGGATCACCATGACCTCTGGATCAACCCCAAACGCCCGGGACACCTCATCCTCGGCAACGACGGCGGCCTCAACATTACCTACGACGACGGCGAAACCTGGATTAAGTGCAACACGCCGCCCGTGGGCCAGTTTTACGCCGTTGCGGTGGACATGGCCAAACCCTACAACATATACGGCGGTTTGCAGGACAACGGCGTTTGGAAAGGTTCCAATACTTATAAAGCCAACACCGAATGGCATGGCACAGGGCATTACCCTTTTGAGGAACTTCTCGGCGGCGACGGCATGCAGGTGGCCGTGGATACCCGCGACAACGAAACGATTTACACCGGTTTTCAGTTTGGAAACTATTTCCGGATCCATAAAAAGTCGGGCGAATTCAAGCGCATTTCTCCAAAACCGGATCTTGGAGAGCGCCCCTTGCGGTGGAACTGGCAAACGCCCATCCACCTATCGGAGCACAACCAGGACATCCTCTACATGGGCTCTAACAAACTCCACCGCTCGTTCAACAAAGGCGACGACTTTACGGATATCTCCGGCGACCTCACCACCGGCGGCCGCAAAGGCGATGTGGCGTATTCGACTTTGACCAGCATCCACGAGTCGCCAATGCGTTTTGGGCTGATTTACACTGGTTCCGACGATGGCTTGGTGTACGTTACCCGCGACGGTGGCTTTAGCTGGAAAAACATTTCTGCCGGCCTGCCGGAACTCATGTGGGTGAGCCGGGTGCAGGCTTCCAAATTTGAAGAAGGGCGCGTTTATGTGTCTCTCAATGGCTACCGCTGGGATAATTTCGAGCCATTGCTCTACGTCTCTGAAAACTATGGCGAAACCTGGCGCCGCATCGGTTTGGACCTGCCTTTAGAGCCGATCAACGTGGTGCGCGAAGACCCGGAAAACCCGGATTTACTATACGTTGGCACCGATCACGGGCTGTACATTTCCCTGAACCGGGGCAGTACGTTCATGCGCATGCACAACGACATGCCGGCGGTTGCTGTCCACGACCTCGTTATTCACCCCCGCGAACACGAGGCGCTCATCGGCACGCATGGCCGTTCGCTCTACATCGCGCGGGTGAAAGAACTGCAGCAACTGCGCGATACCGTGCTCGCCAAACCACTTTTCGCGTTTGAAACGGATAAAATGAAGGCCGGTCGCAACTGGGGCAACAATACCTCCTGGTTTAAAAGCGATCCCCAAAAATTGGATATCTCCGTTTACGCCAGTGCCGCCGGCAAAGCCAAAATGACCCTGCAAACAGAAAAAGGACTAACCCTGCACGAGTGGGAAGCCGATTGCCGCAAAGGCCTGAATTACATCCCTTATGACCTCACCATTAGCGATAAAGACCTGGAAGCCTATAACATGTGGTTGAATGAAAAAACGAAAGCCGGAGATCGGCAAATCAAGGTTAAACCAGCAAAAGACGGAAAGACCTATCTGGCGAAGGGGTCTTATAAAGTGCTTATTGAGCTGAACGGGGCCAAGGCGGAGACGAAGGTGGTGCTGGAGTAGGTGGTTACTGGTTATTGGTGGTGGGATGCGATCGGGGGACGTTTTCATCTTAAAGGCAGGCTTTTATCGCTAAAAAGCATTATTTTTGCATAGTAACTTAAAAAAAATAGGATGGCAGCACTTCAAAAAGTTGCTGCCATGCTTCCGGAGATGTCCCCCGGGGAAAAAGCTCAGTTGCTGCAATTGGTGGTCAGCGATCTGACCAATATTTTCCCGGGCATTGAAAAAACACCTGGTGTGTGTGGTGGCGATGCTTGTATTGCCGGAACCCGGATACCGGTTTGGTCATTAATCAATTCCCGGAACCTTGGTCTGACAGATGGGCAGTTACTTGATGCCTATCCAAGCCTTTCAAGAGAAGACTTGAAAAACGCCCCGAGTTATTATTCCGTGTATCAAGCCGAAATAGACGAGCTTATTGCAGAAAACGAGGATTTTTGAAATGGCCAGAATTTTATCGCCCTGTTGTGGCCAAACTACGTGATTTCGGCCATGATGTACTGACTACACTTGAAGCAGGAAAAGCCAACCAAAGAATTCCTGATGAAGAAGTTCTGCGTTTCGCTGTTGCAGAAGAAAGAATGATGCTAACCCTAAACCGCAGGCATTTTATGCGGCTCCATCGCCTCCATCCTGAACACTTTGAAATTATTGTTTGTACTGAGGATGCTAATTTTGAAGCTTTAGTTATCAGAATCAAACAAGTGTTGGAAGGAATAGGCGATAATCTTGAAAAGCAATTGATAAAAATTTATCGCCCTAATCCCTCAAAATAATAATAGTAATGTAGCCATAAGCAAAGGCGCGAAAACCAAGTCTTCGCGCCTTTTCCATTGTTTCTGGCACTAATAACAGGTAATCAACAATTTACTTCACGCTCAAGTGCCGGATCGTAAAATAGAAGATCGCTGCAAACCCGATGAACAGCATCAGGTGGAATACAACGAACGTCGTGTTTTGCAGGATAAAAATACCACTGATCAATGCGCCGAAGAAATAGACTGCCATGACGCCTTCAAGGATCGTCAGCCAGGAAAGTTTACCGTTCAGGTAATTGCCTTTGGAGAAACTGTCCTTGATGGTCTGAATATTGAATTTCGGCGTACGTACAAATGGCGATTTTTTGCCCCGGTAGCCTTCAACAACGGCAATCGTGTTGTGAAGTGACAAGCCCATAGACAACGCTAAGAACAGCGGGAACAGCAAAATGAACTTGAATACTGAGCGCAGAAAACTCTCGTCTTTGTTGTGGGCAGCCTGTACGTTGGCAACGTAATAGACCGCGATGATGGACAACAAACCGACGAGGAAGTACGCGAAGAAGTTTTTGCTGAAGCCCTGTTCGATCAGGTCTCCCAGGAAAAACAACAGTGGCACGCTGAACACGCCGGTAACAAACACGAAAACAAATACCGTGCTCGACAGCAAGTGCATCGTCGTGTGAATTTTCTGGTAGAAGCTCAGGTCTGATTTCCACACCGTGGGCAGCATCTTCTTGGCCGTTTCAGCGCCGCCTTTCATCCAGCGGAACTGTTGCGACTTCAAGCTGTTCATTTCAGCGGGCAGCTCTGCGGGAGAGCCAATGCCTTCCAAAAACTTGATTTTCCAGCCCTTGAGCTGTGCGCGGATGCTAAGGTCGAAATCTTCCGTCAGCGTATCTGCTTCCCAACCACCAGCCTCTTCAATCGTCTTGCGGCGCCAAACACCGGCTGTGCCGTTGAATTGCAACATGTGATTGCCCTGCATCCGGCCACTTTGCTCCACGGTAAAGTGTACGTTGAGCTGAAGTGCCTGCAGCTTGGTGATGAGGGAATAATTTTCGTTGATGTGTTCCCAGCGGGTTTGCACCACGCCTATTTTTTCATCGCGGAAGTGCGGAATCGTCTTTTTCAGAAAATCGCGGCGAGGCAGGAAATCGGCATCAAAAATGGCCATAAAATCGCCCTTTGCGTTCGCCATGCCATCTTTCAGAGCGCCTGCTTTGTAGCCTTTTCGCTCTTTGCGCAACACCTGCTCGATGTTGAACCCTTTCGCTTTGTATTCTTCTACTTTTTTACGCACGATTTCGAGCGTTTCGTCCGTAGAGTCGTCTAAGATGTGAATTTCAAACCGGTCGCGTGGGTAGTCAAATTCAGCAACTGCATCAATCAGGCGCTCAATAACGTACATTTCGTTGTAAATGGGCAACTGTACGGTCACGAAAGGGTACGTTCCCAATTCCTCTAATTCATTTGTTTCCGGGTTACGAACGCCGAATCCGGCTAAAGCCGATTCCAGCATCTGTTCCTGAAGGGGAGCTAGAGAAGAATCCTCCGCAGCCATCAGGCGCTTACCTTTTTTGTAGTGGTAAAGGAGGTTGAATTGCATCACACAATACACCGTAATGTAAAGGAGTGCAACCGTGTAAATGGCTAAAACCGTATAGGCAACTGCAGCCATAATGTGGTACTGTTTAAAATTGATTTTGAAAAAATAAAAACCACTCGATCGAATAGTAAACGGAGAACTTTATTCACCCGGTTCCTACCAATTCAATTATTTGAAAGAACTGTTGACGTAAAAACGTCGCTAAGGACACGCAAAATTAGTTAAAAAACACAATACAAATAAAAAGCTTTTCAAACAACTACATTTTCCTATCCGCTTTATTTTCAGGCACTCACGCCTTTCAATTTCAATCCCGAATCTTAAAATCACCTTTTCAGCTACTAAATGACCGCAAGAGCAAATTTCGTATCAAGTTAGGATTAAAAATCCAAACGTACTGTCGTTCCCCATTCCTTTCAGAATTCCGAAATCTTTACCCGATTTCCGAAACGCTGCACCTTTGGTAAAGTCAAAGATACCTAAATATCGTCCAAAGAATTTTGTGCCCCGCCATCAGCGTACCGGAAAACGTGCCCGAGACCTTCGATACGCCGATGCGCTGCCGGTAGCTGACTGGAATTTCCATGCACCGGTATTTTTTCTGGGCGGCTTTTACTTGCATTTCTACTGTCCATCCAAAATCAGGATCTTCCATTTTTAGTTCCATCAGTTTGTGGAATTTTATGGCTCTGAATGGCCCAAGGTCGGTGAAGTGGTAGCTGTAAAATAGCCGTATGAGGTTGGTAGCGAGCCAATTTCCGAAAATCTGCTGCGGAAGCATAGCGCCGCGTTCCATGTTGCCCAAGGCGCGGGAACCAATGACCATGTCCATGCCGTCTTCCAGAATAGGTTTCACCAAAAGCGGCAATTCTTCGGGGTGATCTGAATAATCCCCATCCAAAAAAACGACAATATCCGGCCATTCCGATTCCGGACGGTTTTGGATGTATTCGAGACCCCTGAGGCAGGCGCTCCCGTACCCTTTTCGATTTTCATTCAAAACCGTAGCGCCCGCATCCCTTGAAACTTCTGCCGTCCTGTCGGTACTGGCATTGTTGCAAACCAACACTTCACGAGCCCAGCCTATGGGTATATCAGCCAAAACCAAGCCAATAGATGATTCTTCGTTGTAGGCAGGAATGATAATGTCTATAACCGGTAACTTCAAGGTATGTCAAAATTTTATCGAACACGCAACAACCCGAAATGAAGCCGGGATGCGCCATAATTATAAATCTCCCCACAAAAATAGGCAAAAGCAATGAAGCCTGTTGTCGCCGGGAAGATAGATTGAGTTGTTATTGATTTTCATTTGAGGGTAACCACGATGCCGTCCGTAATATTGCTATTGCGCAGGTTTTCCAACTGTTGCTGGGCGCTGGCTTTATCTGCAAAAACAGCCGAAGTAACTTTGTAAAGCAAACCGTTCGGCGTATTCATCTCCCGGACAACGGCGTTCGATTCCCCCTGTGTCTGAAGCGAACTCGCATGGCGGGAAGCATTGTCGTAGTCGCGGTAAGAACCGTATTGAACAATGTATTGTGCGCCTGCAAGGCCGCGTGGCGTTGTGGTGTTTTTTTGAGTCGCAGCAGGTACTTGCCGCTGTGCCGGACGGGGACTATCATACTCCTCCACAGGCTGGCGGGTTGCATAATTGTTGCTGTTAACGGCAGTGGCACTGCGGTCAACGCCTTTAGCGGTCAATCCTGAACCATAGCTGCGGGGTTGCACACTTTCATAGCTCGAAGCAGCTACTGGCGCACCCGGCGTTTGGTCAGAATACCCCACTACTTCAACCCGAACCCGGGTTTTTCCCACTTTCAAAAGATCCATCTGAATGGCAGCAGCTTTGGACAACAGCACAATGCAGCCTTCTGCGCGCGGGCCGCGGTCGTTGACCCTTACCGTCACGGAAGCGCCATTGTCAATGCGGGTTACTTTGAGCATGGTGCCCAGAGCGTGCGTGTTGTGGGCACACGAAAGGCGGTTCATATCGTAAGTTTCTCCTAATGAAGTCGGTTCGCCGTGCAGGTAATCTGCATAATAAATGGCGAATCCAGTTTCGCCGGTTTCCGCTTGTTTCATCGGAGGCCGACGGCCATTTTCATAAGCCTGAAAGGTTTGCGCAGTAGCAAAACTTGTGAGCGATAACAACAACAAGAAGATATAAGCGTGTTTCATGGCATTGAATTTTACCGCAGAGCGATTTTGAATGACTGCGTAATAGACGCGAGGTGTGCAAAACGTCACACAAATAGTTGAATTGTAAGACAAAGATAGGAGGAGAAATGGAAAACTCCGACATTTTTATACCAAAATTCACTTTTTTGTTTAAAAATCTGCAAAGAACCAACAATATCATTGAAATGCGCGGTTGGCGTCGAAGTTGTTGCGCTGATAAGGGAGTTTGATGAAATCCAGCGTGCCTGGTTTCACCTGAATGTAGAAGGAATAAGTACCCCGGTCGGGTGCCCAGGTCATGCCCATTTCCCAGCAGTGCAAATCACGGCTGAAGCCTAAGTATGGATAGGTCGTTGTTTTGCTTTTGAAGTCGTAGCCGATGCCGCCAATGTTGATGTTCCAGTTTCGGGTAAGTTGAATGCTCCCCTGCACATTAACGGAATGGAAGGACACCGTGAACGAATCGCGGCCGCTTGGCATGCGCCGCCAATCGAGTTGAAGGTTGTGGTTGATGCTAAAATTTTCAAACAAACTCAGGAAGTCTGTCTCTTCGATCCTGCCCGGTTGTTGAGATTCTGACCGAAAGTCCTCCACAACTTCCTCTTCTTTTCCCTGAAAAAGGGTACGGATTTTACCAACCGTCAGCCCACTGGTAAAACTGGCACCTGCGGTTACAAATTCCAGCGGTCGGCCTTTTTCATTCCAGGCTAAGCGATTGACACGCCGCAGGGCACCCCGGGAGTCCACCACGCTGATGTAGGGATCGAGCACTGCCCGGACGCTGACAGTGGTGACGCCTTTGAAAAAACGGGTGGTTCCTCCGATGTTCACCTGGCTCCATTTGAGCGAATCGGCAGCAAAATTATAGTTTCCGCCGAGGATGATGTTGTCGAACAACTTGAGTTTTTGTTCCGAAGAATCTTTTTTGGAATAATATTTCGCTTCAAAAATGTTGTTGATTGAATAACTGATGCCCATCTGACGGCCGCTGGCCGATGGCCCGCCGAATATCCCTTGCTGGAAAATAGAATATTGGTCAAATTCAGTCGGGTCTAAGGGATCCGCTACTTCCCGGAAATACCCCAGCGAAGGATTGAGGTAATTGGGCGAAAAGTTGAACGAAATGGACGGCTTCATGACGTGCCGCAACCCGCGCAGCCAGCCTTTTCCAAATTTAAGGGTTCCAAAGATTTGCGTGTTCAGGGTTACGCCCGCCGAAAAAGTACGAAAAGCTTCAAAACCGGTAACGAAGGTGTCCATCACCTGGCCGAAAGACAGGGTATCAAAAAAAGCAGGCCCCTGAGCCGGGAAAATGGTGTCAATATCGAGCCCGGGAAGAAAGTTTTTGCGCAGCGAGCGGAAATACCAGACCTCGCGGTAAGAGGCGCTGGGGTTAAGGTTAAAATATTTGAGGATTTTGAATGAAGTACCTGTTGTAATGTTCTGCTGCATGCCATACTGGGCATTTTTTAAGGTTTCATTGGTAAAAAATGCAGTATCTACCCCGCTTACCCGGTTGCGCGCTTCCGAGGTGTAGCGAAGGGTGAGGTCTTCGTACCAGCGTTTTGGCCCACTGCGTTTTTCACTCCGGAAAGGATACAACGTTTGGGTTTGAAATTGAACCACCGGAAATGACACGTTGACCAAACCAGTCTGGCGGTTTTGGTCGTGGGTCAGGGAGATATTGAGCGACAACGGCTTGTCCTGCCAGTTTTTGATAAAGCTGAAATTGGAGTTCAGGGTATTGTTCTGTACATTATAGGCATCGTTAAAAACCCTCCGGCCAAAGCCGCTGGTTTCAAAATTGATGTTGCCGCCAAAAGTAATGCTGGGGTGTGCCGACCGGTCTTGGTTGTGCGAAATATTGATGCGCACGGCTTGTATGTTGCTGTAACTGCCATCTCCGATGTTTTCGGTGCGCCGGGAATCGAATCCTAAATCGAAACTGCCTGAATATTTATAGCGCTTGCGGTATTGGGATCGGGCATTGATCCCCCAGGTGCCTTTGAGGTAGATATTGCTCGTGATGGAAAGGTTGAAATTATCCCCCAAAGGAAAAAACCAGCCGATGTCTTTGATGCCAAACCCAAGTGCTGGCGAAAATTCGTAATCGCGCGGAAAAAGCAGCCCTGTCCGACGGCCTTTGTTGATCGGAAAAAAGCCGAAAGGCAGCCACAGCGGCGTGGGCACGTTCATGATTTCTAAGTTGGAGGGGCCTACAACTACCAATTTGTTGGGGATCACTTTTTGCCGGGAGCTTCGGATCCCAAAATGCGGCTCCGGGTGGGTACAGGTGGTAAAAATGGCGTCTTCGCTGTAAATAATATCTCTGCGTTGCTGCGTGGTGTCGTTGGTAGCCGCTGTGCCGACGAATTTGGAACGCGCCGCATGCACCACAATATCGTCCTGCTGAGAGGTTCCTTCGTAAATAAAACCTTTCCGGGTTCGGAAGTTGTACTCCATGCGCTTGGCATTGAACTCGTTTTCCGCTTCCGTAAATTTAGGGAAACCGGCCATATTGCCCGTGCTGTCGGGCAACCCTCCGGCGGTCACGATATTCGTGCTCCAGTCGAAAATGATGTGCGCAGCCTCCAGTATAATGGTCTGGTACTTGACGCTGGCATTGCCGAAAAGGTGGACTTTTTGTCCGGCAATATCGTAAATCATGGAATCGCGGGCATCATATTCAACCGGCGCGTCAAGCGAATCTTTGGAGAGGGAAAACTGCCGAACGTCAACCAAAAGGGAATCCGAAGGAGCCGGAAGGCTATCATTTAAGGCAGTCCTGGCGCTATCGGGTTGAGAAGAGCGGGGCAATGGCAAAGTATCCGACACCGTCGTTTGAGCCAGCAGGCTGGCAACCGGGAGCAGAAGGAATAAAATTATATGAATCAGTTTAGCGTTCAAGTAGCGATTTGCGTTAATTTTGCCATTTAATTTGACTTTTGCGTCCATCAGACCTGAAAGTATGTCAACTAACCCAGAAACAGTACCTTACATACTATGACGATACGACTGGCTCATCAGCAAACGATCTTCCTGCTCATCCTGCCGCTTCTGTTTTCCCTGTTTAACGTTTCTTTAGCAGACGCGACAGTACCTGATTTGCCTGAAGGCAAAAGAATCAGGCGCTTTGGCGAAGCGCGCCGCATCTTCCCGGAAATCCATAAAATCGGGAGCGCTTCGTTTGAGCCGGGCAAAGTTATCAAAGAAACCCTAATTGGAAAGGCGGGTTATCGTATAAAAACAATTGTTATTGATCCGGGCCACGGCGGTTACGACCCCGGATGTCTGGGCGGCAACACCCAGGAAAAAAACCTGGCATTAGCCATCGCGCTCAACCTCGCAGACGGAATTCACAGGCAATACCCTGATATTCGGATCGTTATGACCCGCGACGCCGATATTTTTGTCGCCCTGCACGAACGGGCCGCCATCGCCAACCGCAACAATGCGGATCTTTTTATTTCCATCCACTGCAATTTTATCCCCGGGAAACCGCAAGTTAAAGGATCAGAAACCTATGTACTTGGGCTGCATCGGGCAGAACATAATTTAGAAGTAGCCAAACGGGAGAACGCTGCCGTCCTCCTGGAAGCGGATTACGAAAAAAATTACGACTTCGATCCAAATGCTCCGGAGAGCCATATCCTGTTCAGTATGGCTCAAAGCGCTTACTTAGAACAAAGCATCCTGCTGGCCGAACGGATTGAGACTGCTTTTGCGGCACAAACGGGGCGCCCAAGCCGCAGCGTTCGGCAGGCAGGTTTTATGGTGCTGCGCAATGCAGCCATGCCCAGCGTTTTGATTGAAACGGGCTACCTGAGCAATACCCAGGAAGAGGCTTACCTTTCTTCCCCCGAAGGACAACTCACGGTGGCCAACGCCATTCTCACCGCTTTTTCAGAATACAAAGAAGCGGTGGAAGTCCCTGATTTTCACTTGTCGGCAGAAAGCAAAACCAAGCCATCTAAGCCCGGAGGGATATACGCCGCTACAGAACGTCCAAAAAGCGCAGCGCAACCACCCCAAAGTGTCCCGCAGGCACCGAAAAAAGAACAGGTGCAACCTGTCTTCAATGAATCCCCTGCCAGGCGGGCTGCCCCGGTTCAGGTGGAAGCGGAGCCTTATATTTTCGGTGCGGCTACCCCCGCAAACTATGAAACGAACAATTCCTATTTCCGGGAAAAAGTCGTTTATGAAAACAATCCCGCTGCCGGAACGCCCGTGAACGGCATCCAGTTTTGCGTACAATTGGCTGCAGCGCGCCAAGCGTTCGACACCTCGCAGTCAAAGTGGCGAAATACCGGCTACCTACTCGAAGTTGTAGAGGAAAACGGCATCTATAAATGCATTGCCTGTGGTTTTTCAAACTATACCCAAACCTATGAGGGGCGTATGGTGTTGCAATCGAAAGGATTTCCGGATGCTTTCATCGTTGCCTACAAATACGGTCAGCGCGTTCCATTAGAACAGGCAATGCGCGAAGCCGGCGTAAAATAATTTTATACCTTTGCCTGCCAAATCTAAAAACCTTACATCTCTAAAGTCTGCAAAATGACCATATCCAAAGAAATTAAAATCGGTCTGCTCGCGCTCGTGGCAGTTGCCCTGAGTATTTGGGGCTATAAATTTATAATGGGAAAAAACCTGCTCGTAAAATCCAACATGTACCAGGTCATTTACCCTACTGTTGACGGGCTTCGCGTAGGTACATCCGTGCGCATCAACGGCGTATCAGTCGGCAGCGTAGGCAGCATCGAAATCATGCCGGAAGACCTGGATAAAAAAGTCTTGGTGCTACTCGACCTGGATCGCGATATCCGGATTCCCAAAGATACCCGGGCCGTGATCATAGTCACCTCCTTCATGGGAGATAAGGCCATTGATCTCCTGTATAATCGCCCCTGCTCAGGAGAAGATTGTGCCCCAAGCGGGGCTTTTCTCAAAGGAGAAACCCGCGGCTTACTGGGGTCTATGCTTGGCCAAGAAGATGCCCGCGCCTATATGGATATTTTGAAAACAGGCATCCAGGACATTATAGATTCACTGAATGCAAAATTGCTGAGCGATTCGAGCAATTCTCCCATTGCCGAAAGCCTGCGCGACCTTCAGGGCACAATGGCAAACCTCAATTCTGCGTCCGGCAAGGTAGATGTTTTACTGTCCAAATCTTCAGGCGCAATCACCGGAACCCTGAGCGATTTCAATAAATTGTCTGCTACTTTAGCCGGTAAAAAAGATCTGATTGGAAGCACCATTGACGATGCTGCCTCCACCATGAAGCAATTGTCTGAAGCAGACATCGCCAAAACCATCGGGGAGTTAAATGCAGCGATTACAAACCTCAAGACCACCATTGCCTCAGCCGACAAAGCACTGACGGGCGTTTCCGGCCTGGTAGACGACATCAACACCGGGCAGGGTTCGCTTGGAAAACTCCTGAAAGACGAAGAACTCTACAACAACCTCAACGAGTTGGGCATCCGCGCCGACTCACTTTTCACCGATATTCAGGATCGCCCTTACCGCTATATTCCGTTTAAAAGCCGGAATAAAGTGAAGCGGATGGATAAGTTGGATGCGAAGGGGGAGTGAGAGGGAGGGGGAGAGAGGGAGAGAGGGAGAGAGGGAGAGAGGGAGGGGTAAAAACCTCTTTCTCTGGATCTTAACAAAAATTTAACACCGTTTTTAAAAAAAAAATTGCCTCCCGGATTTTAAAGCATAATTCTGTGGTCTTCTATGGCTCAAAAATCCTGTTTGGTTCTATTCAAATGCTGCTTCTTTTATTCTGCCTCTTTTACAAAAATCCGAAACGCTCCATTCCAGTATCCGAAGTAGGCTCACACAATAATTATTCATTTCATTTGATTATCAGATAAGTATAAAATAACTTTGTGTGTGTTTATGACTTAGTGGATTTTTAACACTAAGTTGCTTTCCTAACTTAATTTGATAACTCATGCTCAAGAAGGAGTATCTTAAAAACAAACCAACCTGCAAAGTAACATTCACTTTGCCTGCTGAAGCCATTAACGGTGTATCTGAAGTTCAGGTACTGGGTGATTTCAACAACTGGAACCACGAACAAGGCGTGAAAATGAAATCCGTTAAAGCGGGTTTTGAAACTACGCTGGAATTGGCCGCAGGCCGTTACTACGAATTCCGCTATTTGCTGGATGGCAACATCTGGGCAAACGATCCGGCTGCCGACGACTACCACGCAACTCCGTATGGCGTTTACAACTCTGTAGTGAAAATTGATGAAGTAGCGACGACCTCTGCAACACCCGCCGCTAAAGCGCCGGTTGCAAAAACGGCTGCTCCGAAAGCAACTGAGACCAAAACTGTAGCTGCGAAAACTCCGGCTCCAAAAGCAACTGAAACAAAAGCTGTAGCTGCAAAAGCTCCGGCTGCCGAAAAAACAACTGCACCGGCAAAAAAAACGACAGCCAAGGCAGCGCCTAAGACGACAAAAAAGGGATAATCTTTTTTGTAGAGGCAAAAAGTTGACAGGGATTCAACAAGCTTGTATCCAATCCCTTGAACATAACACCATCCGTTTCCGGAGCAATCGGGGAGCGGATTTTTTTTATCCGGACGACTCCCCTACCCTGCTTTCCCGACCGGTCGCGCAGGGTCGGCAATCCACTCGCTCCAGGATCCCGGATACAGTCTTGCACCTTCCAATCCTGCATGTTCCATGGTCAGCAGGTTGAAACAGGCGGTTACGCCGGAGCCGCAATACACAACGGTTTGTTCAGGCGGGGTTTTGCCCAGCACGCTTAGCCATTGATTGCGGATAGATTCGGGGGAGGCTAAGCGGCCGTCTGACCCAACATGGTTGGCAAACGGTAAATTGACGGCGCCGGGAATATGCCCTGCAACCGGGTCAATGGGCTCGTGTTTGCCTTCGTAGCGAATTTGTTCCCGGGAATCCACCAACTTGTAATGGTCATCCCCACGAATGGCTTCAACCTGTTCCACATCTGCCAGCATTTCGGGATGGGGTTTTGGTTGAAAATTGCATGGCGTCGGAACCGGTATCGCAGCGCTAACAGGCAATCCCTGCCCGATCCAACCCTGCCACCCGCCGTCGAGTACAGCCACCGCTTCGTGCCCCAGCCAGCGCAACAGCCACCAGAGCCGCGCTGCAATGCCACCAGAACGATCGTCGTAGACAACAACCTGCACGCCTTCGCCAATGCCCCAGGCAGCAAATTTTGCAGCCAGCACGGCAATGTCCGGCAAAGGGTGCCTTCCGGTCTGCCCTGGAATCACCGGGCTAGACAGGTCTTCTTCCAAATTGGCATAGACCGCGCCGGGCAGGTGACTTTCTGCGTAAACGCGGCGGCCATAATCCAGATCCGCCAGCGACGAGCGACAATCCACAATTACCCAGTCCGGATCAGACAAGTGGGCAGATAAGGTATCGGAAGCGATGAGGGTGCGGTGCATGAGAGGGAGTTTGAAGAGTTTGAAGAATTGAGGAGTGAGCGCGGGGCAGAGCCGGCAGGGTGCGACCCTTGCGGTCGCCCAAACACTCAAAATGATTCGAGGAGTTGGGGATTCGAGGGAAATGTAAGCCCTCAAATATTCAAATCCTCAGAAAATCAACTACTTACCATCCACCGATCGAAGCATTTCAAGGTAATCCCGCGCCTGCTCAATATTGAGGCGGGTGGCAGCTTGCCGGGTCGGGCACGCTTCAAGCTTTTGCATGGCAGCAGCATTCGGTTCCAATGTGGTTGCCACCCCGGTGATCATGTTCATAATCCACTCCGGGTTGCGGCGGCGGGTAATGCCAGCCAAGCTTTTGAGCTGCGTTTTTTGCGTATCCAGCGTGTGGCATCCGACGCATTTTTCTTCGTGTACTTTCTGGCCTTTTTGAGCCATCATTGCATTGATTGGATTGGTCAGGTTTACTTTACGAATGAGGATGGGTTCGCCGCCCGTAACGTTATTTTTTGCGCCTGGTTTTAGTTTTTTCATGGCTTCCCGAACCTGGGGCTGGTCGAGGATGCGGTTGTCTATCGGTTGTTCCCGGCCTTCGGGGGTTGTTGTGGTAACCGTCGTGGTTGCGGGCTGCTCCGGGGCGGGATTGGCAGCAGCAGCCGTTTCTTCCGGACTATTTTTAGATCCGTCATTCGATTGGCAGGCAGCCAACACCGTCATTGAAAAAACAACAAAAATCAAATATTTCATGTCTGCATTCATTTGCGGACAAAGTTATTCTTCCTGCTCATATTTCCCAAACAACAAATTCACCCCTACCCGTATATGGGCGCCATGACTTGCTTTCGGGCGCACGAGGGTGAGGACGTTGTCCGTAGCTGCCATCACCTGTAGCGGTCCCAGATTCAGCGTCGCATTCAGGCCAATATTGGCGTAGCTGTCTTTGCGCACCGAATAAACGCCGCCCACTTCCAGCATTTTAAGCAACTGAGCGCTTGCCCCAACCGCAAAAGCAGTAAACGTGCGGTCTTCAAAACGTTCCAGGTGCACCAACCCGCTAAACTTCCAGTTTGGATTATACTGCCACACGGCACTCAGGTAAGACCGCATAGGCAAAGTCGTGCTGTACGCAATCGAAGTTTCCGTAGGTTGATAGAGCGCTTCCAGGGTATCGAGCACCGAACCAAAATCGCTGGAATCCTCCAGGATGGCTTGCGCCACATCCAATCCTTTGTATTCGTAAATGCCCTGAAAAGCGTAGTTTTTTACTTCGTCTTTCCAGTCAATCTGGCCGATATCGGTCACACTGGCTGCAAAATCCCAGTTGCCTTTTTGAAAACGAAGACCCAGATCGAAAGCAAACCCGCTGTTTTTTGAAAAAAGGCGTTCGGTATCAAATTCACCAAAATTAAAATCGAGGCTGATGTCTTCAAAGCTGTTGTAACGCAGGCTACCCGCAGAATTCACCTGAAAATCGGCATCTAATTCCAATTGGTAGACATCGTCGCTGGTGGTGAGTTCGAGTTTGCGTTTGCTGGTTGAGACATCCGCCACGCCGCTCAGCCACTTGGCGCGTCCGGCCACAGTGAGTCCGGGCAACAATTCCGCAGCAGCACCGAGGCTCCATTCATGGTAGCCACGCAGCTGAATGTCCGGGCCAAAGCTCACGGTTTGGCCTATAAACTGGGCATTGCCCTGCCATACCAATTGCGGCAGCGTTTTCGGATAATCCAAATGGCCCTGAAACCGCAGCGCATGTCCGCCCATCAAGGCTATTTTCCCGAAGCGGATGCCAAGCCCCAGCGTTTCAATATCCAGATTTTCGCGAATGAGGTTGTTTGTTTCGAGTAGCGAGATTACATGATCTACATCCAACACGTCTTTTCCTTCGGAGTTTTGCCGGATCAGGTCGCCGTAAGTGACGTTTTCGATAAAAAAGTCATTGTGCAGCCCCGGTAAACTCACGATGAACCGCGCATCTGGCAACAGCGCAGGATTGCTGCGGTTGCTTTGCCAGGTTTGGCGCATCAGGTGCGCGCTGAGGTCTTGCTGTGCCCCGGCTAAAGTGGGCGTAATGATAGAACCAACTATCAAACAAGGGATATAAATTAATTTATGCATGGTTATGTGTCTGTCTATTTAGTATCCGTCCATTTAGTCCCGTGTCTGTTCTTTAGAGTTCGAGAACAAGGCGTGTTTTGCCCCAAAAATGGGAGTTTACTTGCGTAAATGACCAGTTTTGGGACAAAATACAACGTAGCTATCGGACTATAAAGACAGACACTATTCGTTGCCTGTTTTAACTTTAACACCCATCCGCACTTTAACCGCCTGGTCTGCAAGAACCTTAATGGAGCGGTCGCCGTCGTTGTACGTCGAAAAAGAAGTAACGAGATAAATGTCTTTCGCAAAACGGATCCGGTCGAAACGCAGCGCATCAAAGCCCGCGAATGTGATCTTTTGTTCAAAGCTCGTGGCAATGCCGTCTGCATTGGTTGGCGCGGCGGCAATGACCCTTTGGCGGCTATCAAGCATGGAATCGAGCACCACGCCGTTTTCATCCCGGAAATACGCCTGCACATCCACCGAAAGTGGCAGGTAGTTGTCCGCCACCATCTTAAATTCGACCGCGCTGACTTCGTTGTAGTTGGAAAAATCTACCGAAAAACTGTCACTTACCACAAAATCGAAGGCGCGACCGAATAAAGGAAGTTCCACATCCACCCTCACCTTATAATAGCTACTGTCCGTGATGAACCCGCGGATGCTGGTGTCCATATCCGGATTCGTAAAGGCATCTACATCGTAATCCAACCGTACCGGGCCTGCACCAAGTATCGTGGCAATATTTGAATTGTCTTTTGTAAACGTGAACGCACTTTGTTTCACCTGCCCGATTTCGTTCAGCCCCGGATAGGGAAAATCTACGCCATTGGTGATGAATTCGCTTTCTAAGGGCAGTACTTCCTGCCGCACCGTGATGACATTGAATAAATTGACCACCGAGCGGGTCGGAATGCCGAAGGAATTTTCAAAATTGAGGGTAATTTTTGGATCTTCAAAATAGACATCTCCGCGAATCCAGTTGTCGAAGAAATCAATGTCTATGGTGTCCCGGCCGCCTTCATACAACTGATTGCCAAGATAACCTTCTGCATAAGAAAATTTCAAATCCTGAATCAGTATCGCAGAAGAAGTGCCCAGCAAAACATTGTTGCCCATCGGGTCTGTGGCGGTGTACTCGATGTAAATGGAGTCGTTCGCAGCCGGAAAAATGATGTAGCCACCCAATTGTAACGGGGAAAACAGGTTTCCTACCGAAGGCGGCGTCCCGCTTCCGCTGTAAGCCGGAATGGAGGTCGTTATCGTCAGTGGCGTACCGTTTATGACAACTTCCGGGATGCGAAGTGTAACGAAAACCGGTTGGCTGTGAACGTTTTGCAACGCATAGGTAAACTTACCGCTTTTCAGTTCCATCCGGTCTATGTCCAGACCATCGGGCGAAGCAAAAGGCAGTGCAATGCGGTCGCTGCTCAAAAAAATGGGCACCAACGCCAGCACGCGGTTGATTTCTTCAAAGACTTCTTCACTGGTTTTGGTGAGTACGTCGCCGCTGTATTTGAAACGAATGACCCCATCCGGGTCAATGGTGAGCGAAGAATTTTCTTCAAAGTTTTTAAGCAAATCGCGCAGAGAAAATTCAGTATCCACAAGGGGAACGGCAAATTCCGCATTGTAATCGGCACCGTCGAGGTCTTCCAAATTGTCGAACTGGCTGCAGGAAACCAAAGCGAACAGCAGAACGGACAGGCTGCCATAAAGCAACGTTTTAATCATGTGTTTGGATGATTTTATGATAGAGAAACAACAAAACCGGGCCACTTAGTATTAAAGTCACCCGGTCTGGTTTTGCTTTTGATTACCTGTCCTCACGACAAAGGTAGGCTTTTGCCGCTTTTCTTTTAGCATTCCGGCAATTTTGTATGCTTACTTGCCAATTTGCTTACTTGCCAATTTGCCTTTTGCCAACTTAACCCTCACCGCACCAACGTCACCTCCCCCGAATACTGCTCCCCTACCCCGTCGGCGCGTTCCACTTCTATGACGTAAACATACACGCCCTGCATGGCCGACTTGCTGCCAATAGCACCGCCCCAACCCGCTGCCGGATCGTTCGGAGTGCTGTCTTTGCCTTCGAAGACCAAGGCACCCCAGCGGTCAAAAACACGCAGGCTGATGATCCGGCGCACGGAGGCATCAGTATTGGCAAAAAACACGTCGTTGATGCCGTCGCCGTTGGGCGAAAACGCATTGGGGAGGTAGAGGCCACCCCGGCGGTCTATCCGAATCCAGACGTCGTCTCCCACCGTGCAGCCGTTGGCGTCGCTCAGCGCGACTTCGTATAAGGTCGTTTCGACTGGAAATGCGGTGGTAACCGCGCAGGTATCGCAGCCCAACCCCGTCGGCGGACGCCATTGCAGGCTTTGGCCGGGCAACAGGTTTGCAACAGCTTGTAACTGAATCGTATCCCCGGGTCTAATCACCTGGTCTTCACCTGCGTCTAAAAACAGAGCCGGCGGGGAAGTCACTTCCACCAGCGCTTCCGCACCGCAACCATTGGCGTCTTCCACCCGAAGCCGGTAGTTGCCCGCGCTCAAATTCCCGAAAACAGGCTGCGTTTGTAAAACGCCGTCGTTCAGGGAGTATTGGTAAGGCGATTGCCCGCCGTAAGCCGTATCCACCCGCAACGCACCGCTCGCTTCGCCAAAACAGGCGGGCGAAGTGACAGAATACGCAAACTCAATGCGCGCATCGGCAGGAATTTCAAGGCTATTGGAGGCCGTGCAGCCGTTGGCGTCGCTGACCGTGACGCTGTAAATTCCCGGTGCTTGTATTTCAATAAAACTCGTTGTCGCGCCGTTCGACCATTGGTAGGCGGGGAAAATACCGGCAGAAATGCGCACCAACCCGCCGTTGCAAAAACTGCCTCCCGTACTGAGTTGCAGGTTCGGCACAGGCAATATCGTCAAGGTCAGTACCACAAAACTATCGCAACTCGCGGGCATGGGAATCGTGTCCCAATACTGCCCCGCTGCGCTCAAGGCGTTTCCGCCAAAGAGGTAGGTCTCCCCTTCGCAAATCGTGGCCGCCGCCTGCCCTTCCCGGCGCACCACCTCCACCTGGATGCAGCGTGTGGAATCGCAGCCTAAGTAGGTTTCAAACACACGGCATATTGTGGTGTCTATGGTAATTGGAATCCCGTAAACGATCGTCGTTTCGCCCGAACAGATTTGCCGCAGGGTGTTCACCCGCACTGTATCAAAAAACGTCAGTTCAACGCAGTAGATAGAATCGCAACCCGTTACGACCGACGAATAGGTTCGGCAGACCATGGTATCGGTGCTATAAGCCACGTTTTCAAAAAGGAAGCTTTCCCCTTTGCAGAAGTTCATGGGAGCGGGACTCGGACCGATCACCGGCGCGCCGGGGAGGTCAAATTCCGCATTGGCCACGCAGCCCGCGGCGTCGGTGAGCAGGAGCGCATAAAAGCCCGCGGCCGTGCTGTCGCGCACGATTTGGGTGTTGCCGTCGCTCCAAAGCGCCGTGTAGGGCGGCGTTCCGCCCGTTCCCACAGCCGTCAGTACGCCTTCAATCCCGCAGGCAAAAGCGGTATTCGCCGTGATGGCGGCCTGCAACAATTCCGGTTGGCTCACAACAGCCGTATCGGTATTGCGGCAGCCTAAGGCGTCAGTCAGGGTGACCGGGTATTCTCCGGCTGCGAGGTTGTCGAGCGCCGGGCCGCTTTGGCCGCCAGCCCACTGAAAACTGTATGGGGCAATGCCTCCAACCGCATCGGCGACCAGGGAACCATCGCTTTCGCCAAAACAGGATGGCGGCG
>Ga0163154_10000181_pt1 | contig 94782 bp, 77 predicted proteins | sample OliLakLV19MP9P1_FD_148649 | JGI IMG/M metagenome (GOLD analysis project Ga0163154, IMG submission 148649) | Freshwater microbial mat bacterial communities from Lake Vanda, McMurdo Dry Valleys, Antarctica - Oligotrophic Lake LV.19.MP9.P1 | ecosystem: Environmental > Aquatic > Freshwater > Lake >... | reverse complement strand
CCCCCTCTCTCCCTCACCCCCTCTCACACTCACCCTCTCACTCCCTCTCAAAATGATCCCCTACTCCCGCCCCCTCATAGACGCTGACGTCATCGCTGAAGTCAACGACTGCCTGACGAATACCGGTTGGCTGACCACAGGGCCGAAAGTACGGTTGCTGGAAGCTGAAATCAGCAAAATGACCGGAACGCCCGTATTGTGCGTCAACTCCTGGACTTCGGGTGCCATGCTGATGCTGCGGTGGTTTGACATTGGTCCGGGCGATGAGGTAATCATTCCGGCCTATACGTACAGTGCAACGGCGTTGTGTGCCATGAACATCGGCGCGAAGGTCGTGATGGTGGACGTTGGGCCTGATTTTAATATTGCGGCAGATAAAATCCGTGCAGCGATTACTCCGCAAACCAAGGCGATTCTTCCGGTGGATATAGGCGGGTGGCCCTGCGATTACGATGCGATCCGGGCGGCATTGGAAGCGCCGGAAGTCAAAGCGCAGTTTCGGCCCGCTTCAAAGCGGCAAGAACAGTTGGGCCGGATGTTGGTGGTGTCGGATGCAGCGCATTCCATCGGGGCGGTGTACAAGGGACAACCAAATGGCCGGCAGGCGGATGCGACCGTTTTTTCATTGCATTCCGTAAAAAATATTACCACTGGCGAGGGCGGGGCGATCTGTCTGAATTTGCCGGAACCGTTTGATAATGAAGCAGAATATTTGTTTTTAAGGGCTTTTGCGCTCAATGGGCAAACGAAAAGCGCTTTTGAAAAAAACCAGCCGGGTGCCTGGCGCTACGACATCATTGACCAGGGCTTGAAGATCAATATGCCGGATATTTGCGCGGCCATCGGATTGGCGCAAATGCGGAAATACGCTACGGAATTGTTGCCCGACCGCAAGCGCATTTTTGAACAATACCAAGCTGCATTTGCCCAATGCGAATGGGCTTTGTTGCCGCCTTACCGCGATGAAACCCGGGAATCGTCCTGCCACCTCTACCTGTTGCGCATCGCCGGGGTAGACGAACAGCAGCGCGATGCCATCATCCAGGCGATTGCAGACCGGGGCGTGGGCGTCAACGTCCATTACATTCCGATGCCCATGCTGACTTTGTTCAAATCTAGGGGCTACCGGATGGCTGATTATCCGCAAACCTATTCCTTGTACGCCAATGAAATTACCCTGCCGCTTTATAATGGATTGACGGAGGAACAGGTGGATTATGTGATTCGGGTGGTTTGTGAGTCGGTGGGGTGAGTGTTTGTGAGAGGGGGAGAGATAAATTGTGGTTTATTTTTTTTTACAAAATTTTTGTTATTATTGCCGAAAATAAATCTACTTACGCATGGAAAAACCTCGGCATCCGCACGATTACTTTTCCGGCAAAGTTTTGGTTTATTGAAAGTTGCGTTGGATTATCTGCGTAATTTTTTACCTGTGTGAAAGCGCTGCTGAGGTACCATAGAACGCTGTTCCGGGTGAGCAGAATAATGTTGAAAGCTTTGCGCAAGGCGTTCGATTACAGAAGGCAAAACCTTGTGCCAGGAAAGCTAAATTAGAAAGATGTTTTGCATACTAATTGGACATTTTTATTTCGGAGCTTCAGACCTTGCAGGTTTTAAAAACCTGTAAGGTCTCATTACGCGAAAATGTCCAGTAGTCTGGATGTTTTGTCTCTGAACGATAATTTAAACAGAAATTTTAGATGGAAAATAAATTACAAATAGTCGGAGAAGATTTTTTTACAATAAAAGATCTGAAAGAAAAATGGAAAGTTGACGAATACGTAGCGTTTTGCCACACGGGAAATCCCTTGAAATTGGTAAAGTATACCGATGAAATCGAGAAGTATCAGCCATTTGTGCTGGCCTTTTTCTTTGCGTATAAAGAGCAATTAAACCTGGCTCAAATGTCCAAATTTCTGAGAGTGATGTTGGTCATGTGGTTGCATTTTAGGAAAAAGCCAAACGTAAAACAAAAAGAGATAAAGCAACAGCAATTTAAGGATACGCTCTTAGCCAATCTTGAATTTTTAGAAACGCTGCAGAAGGAATCCTCTCAGGAAGTATGCGTGTTGCTGATAATAGAAAACCTTTCTAATTTTCGATCAAAGGGGCTACTATCCGTTCTTTTTGACATGATCCTAAACGAAAAATACCTGAGCCGATTAGATAAGTCACTCTCAACTTCCATTTTGTTGAGTATAAAGAGTATGATCATGTGCTTCGAGGAAATTTCAAGACCAAGGCAGGGTTCCAGCGAATAGGAGTCCCGCTGGCTTGACGGCTCCGCCTCGTGCCGTCTATTTGCCGGGTTCTGCCCGGCGACCACTTGCATCACTAAAAATTTGTTCGAAAATTTATAGTCGAACAAATTTTAAATTTCCCTTTTAGGGGTAAAGCCTTGACTTTTTTTCAACTAGATCAATTCATCAGCCGCCACGTAACCGGGCGGGCAGAAAGCTTGTTTCAGCGCGATCTGGAGCAACACGAAGCTGCGTTGGAGCAGGCCATAAGCGGCAAATCCGTTTTAGTCATTGGCGGCGCAGGCACCATTGGCAGCTCGTTCATCAAAGCGCTCCTGCCATTTCAGCCGGGCAGGTTGTACGTGATGGACCTCAACGAAAATGGCCTGACAGAATTAACCCGCGACTTGCGCAGTACAGACGGGCTTTTTGTGCCGGAAGACTACAAAACCTACCCGATCAACTTCGCAGATCCGGTCTTTGAAAAAATATGGCGGCAGGAAGGCCCGTTTCACATCGTGGCCAATTTTGCAGCACACAAGCACGTCCGGAGCGAAAAAGACCAATATTCCATCGAAGCCATGATTGGGAACAACGCCATCCGGGCACAACATTTGCTGGAATTGATCTCCACGCGCCCGCCGGAGCATTTTTTCTGCGTTTCGACTGATAAGGCTGCCAATCCGGTCAATGTGATGGGGGCCAGCAAAAAACTGATGGAAGAAGTCATCCTGAGTTATGCGGCGAGCATGAAAGTAACGACTGCCCGGTTTGCCAATGTGGCGTTTTCCAACGGCAGCCTGCCAGACGGTTTTCTGACGCGCCTGCTGAAAAAACAGCCGCTTTCCAGTCCGACAGACGTGAAACGCTATTTTGTCAGTCCGCAGGAATCGGGACAACTTTGCCTCCTGGCTTGTATCCTCGGCCAATCGGGTGAAATCTTTTTCCCGAAGCTGTCGAGCGGAGAAATGAAAACCTTCAGCGATATTGCTACGATATTGCTGCTGGAGTTGGGGTTGGAACCGGAACGATGCGCCAGCGAAGCAGAAGCCAAACGCAGAGCAGTTGATTTCGACCCGGCAAAGTCCCGTCGCTACCCGGTATACTTTTTTGAATCAGATACCTCAGGGGAAAAAGCTTTTGAAGAGTTTTATACCGAAACTGAAGCGGTAGATTGGGCACGATTTGAAGCGTTGGGCGTCATCACGGGCAAAACGGGGATGCCCCTGCCGGAGATTGCGGAAGTCTTTGGCCGTTTAGCGCAGGTATTTGAGGGCGCAGAGAATGGGAAGGCAGACATCATCCGGGTTTTGACAGAAGCCCTGCCTGGGTTCCATCATTTGGAAACAGGCAAAGGGCTGGATCAGAAAATGTGAAGATTTCGGGCAGGAGCCCGAAGAATAGTACACGCGAGGCGGAGCCATCGCGCGAGCAGGGTTATTAGATTGTGATCATTATGTATCTATCCATCAAGCGATTTTTCGACTTTGTTTTTTCGGCATTTGGGTTACTCATCCTCTCGCCGGTTCTGCTGCCCATCATGCTTGGGTTGCGACTCACCGGAGAAGGTGCCGTTTTTTACAAACAAAACCGGATCGGTTACTGCAACGGCGTTTTTGGCATCTGGAAATTTGCCACTATGCTCAAAAATAGCCCCAATATGGGCACGGGCAGCCTCACCTTGCGCAACGACCCCCGCGTGACGCCCCTTGGAAAATACCTGCGAAAAACCAAAATCAATGAACTGCCCCAATTAATCAATGTGCTGGTCGGCGACATGAGTTTCGTTGGCCCGCGCCCCCAAATGAAAGTAGATTTTGATTTATATCCCGACGCCATCCGCGTCGTCATTTACAATGCCCGCCCGGGCATTACCGGCATTGGTTCCATTGTTTTTCGCGACGAAGAGCGCCTGCTCTCGCAGCCTGGAATTGATCCGAAAGTGTTTTATGCCGACCACATTGCGCCGTACAAAGGCGCGTTGGAATTGTGGTATCTGCAACACCAGTCTTTTGCCACTGACCTGAAATTGTTATTGCTCACCGCCTGGGTCGTGGTATTTCCTAATGCTGAATTGGTTTATCGAGTGTTTCCCGGGTTGCCGGAGAAACCGGAGGAGTTGATGCTTGGTAACCGCTGACTTTACATATTTCAAAAAAGCCAGTTGACATCAGTATGCTTGCAATTCAGGAGGCAGACATCTCCTCTTTGGTAAATTTATTTTCAGAAGAAGCTTCTGCGGAAGAACTTTGTAAGTTACTTGATTTAGGAGCGTGTCGTAAATAACTTACCGGTTTGTGCGGTGACTTTTTCCATCAGGCTGCGTTGATCGTCGGTCGCGTAGCTTAGGCTATGCTCCCTTCTCGCGCCTTGCCTGATGAAAAAATCCTCTCACCCAAATCCCATAACTTATGTACGACACGCTCCTAAGTAAGCTATGCAATATCTATGGGATACAAATATATTAATCAACTCAATGACATTTGGCTGGCTGCTACGGCTGATGTTTTCGACCTCACATTCATTACAACAGATTCAGACTTCGAGCATTTGAATGGGGTTTACTTGTCACTCATCCGGGTATAAAAATCAAATAAAACATCGGTGGCTGGAAAGTAGAAAAAGCCTAAATATGCTATATTTGCCGTCTTTTAGGATGGAATTTTCTTGTCCATCTACTTTCTACTTTCTACCATCTACTTACAAGCATGAAAGCAATCATCAAAGTTTTCAAATTTGGCGGCGCTTCTTTGAAAAATGCCGATTCCATCAAAAACGTGGCCAGCATTTTACAGCGCTTCAAAGACGAGCGCCTGCTCATTGTGGTTTCAGCGATTGGCAAAACCACCGATGCTTTGGAGAAGGTCGTGGAAGCGCATAAAAACAAAACCGGTGAGGCGTTTCAATTGCTGGAGCTGGTAAAAAAGAGCCATTACGAAATTGCCGACCAGTTGTTTGAACCCGGCGATCCCCTTTACGACGCGGTCAACGATACGTTTGTGGAAATCGAGTGGGTGCTGGAAGAAGCGCCGCACGAAAACTACGATTTTATGTACGACCAGATTGTGTCAGTCGGCGAACTGGTGTCTTCTAAACTCGTACAGGCGTATTTGGCCAAAGCCGGACTGCCGACCCAATGGCTCGATGCGCGCGACGTCATCCTGACCGATGATATTTACCGGGAAGGCTGGGTGCAATGGGACGAAACGGAGGCGCGTTGCGAACGCGTTGCCCGGCCCATGCTTGAAAAAGGCGGTTTTGTACTGACCCAGGGCTTCATCGGCAGTACCAAAGAAAATTTTACCACCACGCTGGGCCGCGAAGGCTCCGATTATACGGCGGCTATTTTTTCCTATTGCTTAGACGCGGAAAGCATGACCATCTGGAAAGACGTGCCGGGCGTGCTCACCGGCGACCCCCGCATTTTTGACAACGTAGTTAAACTCGACCGGCTGTCGTACAAAGAAGCCATCGAAATGACGTATTACGGAGCCAAAGTGATCCACCCGAAAACGATCAAACCGTTACAAAATAAAAGCATTCCGCTGTATGTAAAGTCGTTCCTCAACCCCGATGGAGACGGCACGTTTATTTCCAGCGAAGTAGAAGATACCTATCCGCCGATGGTGGCCATCGAGCAAAACCAGGCGCTGCTGCACATTTCCACCCGCGATTTTTCTTTCGTCGCCGAACACCACATCAGCTACCTGTTCAACCTGATTGCCGATTTTCGCCTACAGGTGAATATGATGCAAAATACCGCCATCAGCTTTGTCGTCTGTTTCAACGACGTGGACGATAAAGTAGATCGCTTTATTGAAAAAATAGAAGGGCGGTTTAAAGTCCTCCTCGACCGCAACCTGGAGCTTATCACCGTGCGCCATTACCGCCAGGACATCCTCGAAAGCCTACAGGAAGACAAAATTGTGCTGCTGGAAGAACGCGTCCGAAATACCTTGCAAATGGTGGTGAAAAGTGTGCCGATGATGCGGCGGAAAGAAGCGGGTGTTTAAGAAAAAATCACAAGAGGCAAGTTTTGTAAGTTGGCAAGGGGCAAATTTGCAAGTAGGCAAATACGAGCACCGCTTGCCTGCTTGCAAATTTGCCCTTTGTCAATTTCCCTCCACCGCTTCCACAGCGCCGCTCGTGGTTGGCAGGTTGATGTCTCCCCGCAACGACCGGCTCGTTCGTGTGCCCGATCCGCTGTTTTTTAAGTGCAAATTGAAAGAAAAGTCGAGGGTCGCCATATTCGCGTCGTCAATTTTATCTAAAGGGAAGGTCTCCGCTGTTTCAAAAGTGAGGTAGAAACAGCGCTTTTGGGCGTCTCCCCGAACGTCAGTCAGGCGCATGGACACTTCCTGGTTGCGCCGGCGCGCCACGATATTGTCCACATAAGGCTGCGTGCCATAATCCACCGGATTTTCCTTGTCTTCCACATTCACCACGCATTTCCATTGCAGGGCGAAGCGGCGGTCTTCTTTTTTACTCAGATCGAACGCGCCCCCGCTCAGGTTCACGATGGGGTGGGCGCTGGTTTGAATCGCTTCGTTGACGTAAAAACTGAGGTATTCGCCGCCGACTGGTTTTTTGCTGCGGATCTGATATGCCACACTCAGGCTGACTGGCCTGCCCGAAAGCGGTCCCTGGAAATACTTGGGCGCAGCTTTGCCGGTCACGGTAAAATTGCAGCCGAAGGACTGGTCATCGGCATTGAAATAATATTCAGCGTTCAGCGACGGCAATCCTTCGTACGCTTCGGTATTGATGGGTTTGATTTCCCAAAATCCCTCTGTCATGAATTCCGGGATGCCGGGAATGGTAAGTTCGTGGTGGTGTACAGCGCCTTCGGTCATCAATTGGGTTCCCTCAGCGGCAGCAGCCATTTGCAGGCGGTCGAAATAGCTGCGGATGTCAGCAGGGGAGGGGAGTGGATCAAACAGGCCTTCTTTGGTATAATAATTATCGAAATCGGCAAAAACGATGGTTTCCCAATCCGTGCCGGTAAAAGAGGTCGTAGAAGTTTTGCCACGCCCAAAGGTAGCGGTGATGCGCGAAGACAAAGGCCCACTGAAATTGACGCCCAGTTCCGCTTCAACTTTTGCATTTTCTTCGGCGGTGGCGATGTGTTTCAGCAACACGCCTTCAAATTCGCGCAGGTAGTAGGCATTGTTGACAAAAGAAGGGTTGTCGGTATAGAATTTCCACAACAAAAGCATTGCTTCCGTGGTGCGGGCGTCGTTGGCCTGAAAAATAACGCGCAGGGGCGAAATGAAAGAGCCGCAAAGCCCCACGACCGTTGATTGACGGCGTTCGTCGCGGTCAAGCGCCGTTTTGAATGCGGCATACGGCGGTTCAATGCCGGCATCGAGGGCTGCTTTGAGGTAGCCGCTGCAGTTTTTGGTCATGAGGAAAGCGTCGAAGTTTTTATCGGGATCTAAGGCAAATTCTTCGCTCAAACTTCCTGCGCGCAGCAGGTGAGAAGGCGAAAATTTTACATCCTGAAACAAACGCTGGCGCTCGTCGCCTTTAAAAATGTAGTAAAACAGGCCGCCACCCCGGATGTCGGCGGTTTCCACTTTGGTGCGCAGGGTGCGTTTGCCAATGAAGCGGGTGATGTCTTGCGGCACATAATCCCGTTTCCCGTCCCCGAGGTTGAACCCGCAGTATTGGGTATGGAGTTTGAATTTTTCCTGCAATGCGTAGCCCAGCGAGAAGCGGGTATGGGTGCGCAGGGGCGGCCAGGTTTCCAGCCGGTCTTTGTCCGCTTTGTCTTTGGGTTGCGCTTGTGCGGAAGCGAAGCTGCACAGGGGCAGCGACAACAGCAAAATCAGTTTACGCATTTTTCGATGTTCTTTGCTTTAGCGTTTGTTGGAGAAAACCCAAGAAACTCTAACCGGGTTCACAGGAATGATAGAAATAAAAGGTGACCGGAATGGCAACGCTGTTTCGGGCGATTGTAATATCTTATCCACTAAAAAAAAATAAAATCAACGATGTTTGATTAACGCAGAAAGTTGGTTTGCGTTACATTGGATAGGAGGAAAATGCGGGCGTGATCATTTATTATGCAGATTCGCGGGCCCATTGGGCAACGGAATCAGATGGTATATCCAAGATCGAAGAAACATCTTCTATGGAGAAGCCTCTGGATAGCATACGCTTGACATGTGCCTTGAGGGTTTCCTAGATGACTTCCTCCCGGACTTCCTGAATGACTTCCTCCCGGACTTCTACTTTGATGTCCTCTATCATGGCTTGACGGATGAGTTCTTCGATGCCCATTTTTTTCCTGATTTGTTTTAACACTACTGAAATAACTCTTTCAGTTTCTCTGCCAATGCCGGCCCGCGAAGCCCTCTGGCGATGATGCGGCCTTCGCGATCCACCAACACCGTGTGGGGAATGGAAGAAACGCCATATCTTTTTGCGACGTCATTCTGCCAGCCTTTCAGGTCGCTGACGTGGTTCCAGACCAAACCATCTTGCTGGATCGCCTGGAGCCACCGTTCTTTGTCGCGGTCGAGGCTGACACCCAGAATATCAAATCCTTTGTCTTTATACGTTTCATAGAGCTTCACCACCTCAGGGTTATCGCGACGGCAGGGGCCGCACCAGCTTGCCCAAAAATCAACTAAAACAATTTTGCCACGCAGGCTGCTCAGGCTTTTGGTTTTTTCGTCGGGCGTGGGCTGCGTGAAATCAGGCGCTACGGCACCGACCACAAAAGCTCTTTTGCGATCCAGTTCCTGGGTCATGTTGGCCACGGCGCCGGGGTCTTTGGTTTTGAACGCGGCGATAAAACCTTCTCCGAAGTAGATAAACTCCGGATTTTCGGTTTGCTGCAGGATGTTGATGACGCCGCTCAGTGCCATTTTATGGGCATCGGATCCTTTGGGAATCGTTTCCATAGATTTTTCTACGTAAGCCCGCAGTTGTGCAGGGGGTACTTGAACGGCTACCAGGGTACTGGTGTAACTTTTGAACGCCTCGTATACCCAGGGCAGTTTGTTGTAACCGGCATCTTTGAAATCGGCATGTCGGAAGTATTCGCCTGCGAAATAAGCGATTTCGTCGGGATAAGCTTTGCCGTGATGCGGATAGCTGAGGTAGGTGTTCAGCGCCATCACCCGGCCCAAAAATGGATTGGCTTTTTTTAGCGAGTCTAACAGGAACAGCTTCCGCTCATCCAGCGTTTTTAGCTTTCCGGAGTATTCTTTTTCTTCGGCTGAATTGGCTTCCGCGTTTTGAAGTTGCTGGTTAAAAAAATTGGTGCGATCCCTGAGTTGGTTGATTTCGCTTTTAAGAAGCTCGTAGCCGGAATTCACTTTCGATCCTTCCACCTTTGCACTGCGCATGGCGGCGCAATTGCCACTGATCGAAATGCTGTTTTCAGTGCCCAAAATGATTGGGAGCAACTGGTTTGGGTCGTTGCCGATGTAGTAGAATTTTTGCTCCGATTTCGGAATTTTAAACTCGTAAGTATCAGGAATTTCGGCAACTACGGATTGTATTTCTTTGAACATGACCCCGTCAAACTGGTACACGCGCAAGATATTGCCGCAGTTCTGAACCTTGCAGGTGATGGTGACGGTTTCGTTTTTTTGTGGAGAAAACGCAAAAAGCAGACCGATTAAGCTTAACCCAAAAACTTTCATAGCACAATTTTTTTTGCAAAAATAGCGCGAATCATTGGGATATGCAAAGATTCTGTTTTGGAGCTTTGAAGTGATGCTTGACGAATGAAATTGGATGATCGTCTATTAAAGCCATAAAGGTGCCGCGCTTTCTGTTAATTTTGGGTCTAAATTAAATTACTACGACAATGGGTTACCGACAAGAAAAGAATGGCGACAACACCACCAGATCCATTACGGGCATCGTGGTGATGATCGTCTTTATTATAGGTCTTTTCATCATCGCACGGTTTGTGCTCAAATTATTGTATTGGTTGTCGCCGCTGTTGTTCATCGGGGCACTCATCCTCGACTACAAAACGGTGGTAGGCTACGGCCAATGGTTAGTCAATTTGGTCAAACGCAATACCCTGACCGGGGTGTTGGCAATCATCGCCTCGCTCATCTTTTTCCCTTTCGTAAGCGCCTATTTGCTTGGAAAAGCTTATTTGTCTAAAAAATCCAAAGACATCCAGAATGAACAGCGTCGCAAACGGGAAGGGGATCTGATTGATTTTGAAGAGATGGACAGCCGACCGCTGAAGTTGCCGGAAATGGAACGCCGCCGCCGTTCAGACGAAGATGATCTGATCGTTTGAGTGCTGATGCGATAATTCCGGGCTTGGGCATGCTGAGCTGGATCTACTTTGCGGGATTGTCTTTAGCGGTAGCTTATGTGCTGGAAATTGCCCGCACCCTCCGTCATTGGAAACGGTTGCCCGAGTGTATCGTTCCCTCCGGATTCAAAGCGACAACCCGAATAACGGTTGTCATTCCTGCCCGGAATGAGGCTGCTAACATGGACGCCTGCTTGCAATCTCTCTTGCAACAGGATTACCCGCCGGAGTTGATGGAAGTGGTCGTGGTGGATGATTTTTCTTCCGACGGTACTCCGGCCTTAGTTTGCCAGATGGCTGACCAACGCGTGCGGTTGCTCGAACTCCGGAATTTTGTGCCGCCTGCCGGACTCAATGCTTATAAAAAAAAGGCTCTTGAAACGGGAATCGCCGGAGCTTCCGGGGCATTGATTGCCACTACGGATGCAGACTGCGTGCTCCCTCCGCTTTGGTTGAAAACCTTAGCTTTTTTGTATCAGGAAAAACAAGCGGCTTTTGTTGCCGGGCCAGTCAGTTTTTTTGAAGAAAAAACCCTGCTGGAGCGGTTTCAATCGCTGGATTACCTCGGTATGATGGTGCTCACCGGCGCTGCCATTCAGCGTGGACAGCCCCATTTGGCCAACGGTGCCAACCTGGCTTACCCAAAAACCGTCTTTGACGCAGTCGGCGGATTCTCTGGAACCGACCACCTTGCTTCCGGCGACGACATGCTGTTGTTGCAGAAAATCGCAAAGCAACACGCTCAAAACATACATTTTGCGAAAAGCGGCAAAGCGCTGGTGTTGACCCGTGCTAAAGCAACCCTGCCTGAATTCTTAAGCCAACGGTTGCGCTGGGCATCCAAATCTGCTGCTTTCCGCAATCCCGGGTTGCTGTGGACGCTCGGCGTGGTGTTTGCGCTGTGCTGGGTCATCCTCCTTAGCGCGCTGATTGCGCCGTTTGCAGGACTCAAAATGCTGCTGCTTTTCGGATTACTTTTTTTGATCAAATCTGCTGCTGATTATGCATTGTTGTCAACCGCCTGCCGGTATTTTGGGCGTCCGGATTTGCTCCGGTTTTTTTGGCCTGCCCAGGTTTTGCATATTGCTTATATTGCCTTCATTGGCCTGGCATCCGTGTTCCGGAAGCGCTATGTCTGGAAAGGCCGCCCGGTGCAGTAGCGCCGAACTCCGATTCGGCGCAGTACCGGGATAGCCGGCCGGAGACCGGCGAATAGTACACGCGAGGCGGAGCCATCGCGCGCGCGAGTGTTGTCTAATAAATCGCTGCACTGCGTTCGGCGCTACAAGAAACGTTCAACTGAAAATACAAAATTGGAATGTCCATCCGAAAATACCTTCAATTTTCAACTGAAGTTGCCGAAGCCCTTGCAGCGCAGCAACCGGTCGTTGCCATGGAATCTACTATCATTGCACACGGAATGCCCTATCCACAGAATCTGGAAACGGCGCAACGCATGGAAAATGCCGTTCGGGAATTTGGTGCAACGCCAGCGACCATTGCCATTCTGAATGGAAAGATCACGGTTGGTTTAGACGCAGGCGATCTGGAATATTTGGCAAAGACCGGCCACAAAATTCCCAAAGCCAGCCGCCGCGATCTGCCTTTTCTGTTGTCGCAAGGCGCAGATGGCGCTACCACCGTGGCTTCTACCATGATTGCTGCCGACCTGGCCGGTATTCGGATTTTTGCCACCGGGGGCATCGGAGGTGTTCACCGGGGCGCGGCGCAAAGCATGGACATTTCTGCTGATTTACAGGAACTGGCCCGAACGAATGTGGCGGTTGTTTGCGCCGGCGCTAAGTCCATCCTCGACATTGGGCTTACGTTGGAATACTTAGAAACGCAGGGCGTGCCAGTCTTGGGTTATCAAACCGATGAATTCCCCGCTTTTTATACCCGAAGCAGCGGTTTTGGGGTAGACTACCGGGTGGACACACCGGAAATACTGGCCGAAATGCTGCAAGCGAAGTGGGCAATCGGCTTGCAGGGCGGCGTGGTCATCGCTAACCCGATTCCCGAACAGTTGGAAGCTGACGGTCTGGAAATAGAACGAGCCACGGCTCAGGCTTTACGGGAAGCGGACGAGCAGGGGATTCGCGGAAAGGCCATTACGCCGTTTTTGCTGGCTCGTATTGCGGCGCTCACTGCCGGCAAAAGCTTAAACGCTAATATCGAACTGGCGCTGAATAATGCCCGGCTGGCGGCAGAATTGGCCACCAGTTGGGGCAGAAAATTTTCCACCCCTGAAAATTTTCCACCCCTGAAAATTTTCCACCCCTGAAAATTTTCTGCCCCCGGGGAACTAACCGTACCTTTGCCGGGTAGAAAATTTTCTGCCAGCTACGAAAAAGACAACGATGCCAATTTCATACGATAACATTCAATCGCCGGCTTATGTACTGGAAATGAAGCTATTGCGCCGGAACCTGGAGCTGATCCGGCACGTACAGGAAGCAGCCAGTGTCAACATCATTCTGGCTTTGAAAGGGTTTGCCATGTGGCGCGTTTTTCCGATGGTTGGCCAATACCTGAAAGGCGCCACGGCCAGTTCTCTGAACGAAGCACGCCTGGTTTTTGAAGAAATGGGTGTAAAGGCGCATACCTATTCGCCGGCCTACCTGCCCGATGAATTTGAAGAAACGATGCGTTACAGCAGCCACATCACCTTCAATTCGATCGCCCAATACCTGCTTTACCGGGATGCACTGAAAACCGCCCCGGAACCTATTTCTGCCGGATTGCGCGTCAATCCTGAATATTCGGAAGTGGAAGTGGATTTGTACAACCCCGCTGCGCTCGGTTCGCGGCTCGGGGAGATGGTGGACGCTTTTGGCAACGGTTTGCCGGAAGGCATCGAAGGATTGCATTTTCACACCCTGTGCGAATCGTCTTCTTTTGCATTAGAAAAGGCGCTGGAGGCATTCGAAGCCCGGTTTGCCAAATTTTTTCCACAGCTAAAATGGGTCAACTTCGGTGGCGGCCACCTCATGACGCGCAAGGATTATGACGTCAACCACCTCATAGGGTTGTTGCGCCGCTTTCGCGAACGCTATAATTTAGAAGTGATCCTTGAGCCTGGAAGCGCCATCGCCTGGGAAACAGGCGTGCTGGTGTCAACCGTTTTAGACATCATCGAAAGCAGGGGCATCCGAACCGCCATCGTGGATGTGTCGTTTACGGCTCACATGCCGGATACGCTGGAAATGCCTTACCGCCCGCGGATTATAGGGGCGAGTGTGGAACCGGTAGCCGGAAAGCCGACCTACCGCATTGGCGGGGTGAGTTGCCTTGCCGGCGATTATATGCCCGCTTATTCCTTCGATCAGGAATTGAAACCGGGCGACCGCATCGTTTTTGAAGACATGATCCACTACACGATGGTAAAAACCTCTATGTTTAACGGAGTTAGGCACCCCGACATCTGCGTCTGGCACGAAAACGACGAACTGGAAGTAGTCCGGCGGTTTACTTACGAAGATTACAAAAGGCGGCTGTCGTGAACCTGTTTGTTTATGGCACCCTGATGTATGGTATGCCTTTTTCATCTCACCGCAACTCAGCATTGATCTCTTCCAGCGCTTTCAACCCCGGACACAAAACCTTTTGCTCAAGGGTGTTCAAAGGTTCGGAGGCGGTATTCAGCACCTCGTGTAAATTTTGCAAACTTTCGTCAATATAGATCAGTCCGGTCAGGATTTCTCCTTTGGTTCGGGCGTGGTGGAGGGCATTCATGGCCGAATTCCGATCCTGCGGATCCCAGTCTGCGGCTACTTTGTGCAGGCGGATCATGGACTCGTCATGCAGGGCAATTTCTTTGGTGCTGCCGGCTTCGTATTGGGTTGTAATTTCGGATTTGATGGGTACAAAATCCACGGTTGCCGTCGCTTCGATGTGTTCCCGCACGTAATCGTAGGATTTGGTCGAGCCTGGGTTGTTGTTGAAGGTGACGCATGGAGAAATGACGTCAATAAACGCAAATCCCGGATGCGCGAGCGCCGCTTTGAGCAAAGGCACCAACTGCGTTTTGTCGCCCGAAAAACTGCGCGCCACAAAACTGGCACCCAATTCAAGCGCCAATCCGGGCAGGTCTATCGCCTGAAAAGGATTGGTATGGCCGGATTTGCTTTTTGAGCCGGCGTCGGCGGTAGCAGAATCCTGGCCTTTAGTGAGGCCGTAGCAGCCATTGTTCATCACTACGTACACCATGTTCAGGTTGCGTCGGATGGCGTGCACGAACTGGCCCATGCCGATGGAGGCCGTGTCGCCGTCGCCGGAAACGCCGAAATAGACTAAGTCCCGATTGGCCAAATAAGCGCCCGTCGCCACCGAGGGCATGCGCCCATGTACCGAGTTGAAGCCGTGTGAGTTACTTAAAAAATACGCTGGCGTTTTGGACGAACAGCCAATACCCGACATCTTCGCTACGCGGTGCGGCTCAATGGACAATTCGTAACAAGCCTGGACGATGGCACCGCTGATGGAGTCGTGCCCACAGCCTGCGCAAAGCGTCGAGAGTGCGCCATCGTAATCTTTCTGAGTATATCCGATTTTGTTGACCGGTAAGTGTGGGTTCCGAAACCGGGGTCTTGTATAAGTCATACCGTGGCGAAATTTTTGGTGATCTGTTTAATAATCGTGTCAGCTGTGATGGGCGTTCCATCGTAGTTGAGCACCGGAATCATTTTTTGAGGCGCAACGCCCAATTCATTGATGAGCAGCGAGCGCATCTGAGCGTCGCGGTTTTGCTCGATGACAAAAATTAGCTCGTGGTCGGCGATGAACTGCTCGACGGATTCAGGGAAAGGAAAGGACCGGAGGCGCAGGCTGTCTAAATGGAGGTCTTGTGCAGCCAGCAAATCCATCGCTTCCTCAGAAGAATAAATGGAAGTTCCGAAAAAGATCATACCGCATTCGTTGGCCTTGGGAGCTTGCCGTACTTCTGGCGCAGGAACGATGCTTTTGGCGGTTTCCCACTTTTTTAGCAAACGGTCCATGTTGCGCGTATAAGTACCGGAATCTTCGGTATAACCAGCGTATTCGTCGTGCGAAGTGCCCCGCGTGACATAAGCGCCTTTGGAGGCATGCGTGCCGGGGTAGGTGCGGTACGTAATGCCGTCGCCGTCCACCTCTAAGTAACGACCAAATTTTGTAATATTTTCAAGATCCGCAGCGTGCAGTACCTTGCCGCGGTCGTAAGTGCGGGTGTCGTCCCACTCGAACGGCGCGGTCAGGTGGTCGTTCATCCCCAGATCGAGGTCGGTCATCACAATGACGGGCGTTTGCAGCCTTTCGGCCAGATCAAAGGCAACAACCACATCGTCGAAGCATTCTTTCGGGGTGCTTGGAAACAGCAATACATGCCGCGTATCGCCGTGGGAAGCATAAGCGGCAGCGATGATGTCGGCCTGTTGGGTACGGGTAGGCATCCCGGTAGAAGGGCCAGCGCGTTGCACATCAATGAGTACGGTGGGGATTTCCGCAAAATAAGCCAAGCCTAAGAATTCGGCCATGAGCGAAACGCCGGGACCGCTGGTGGCTGTAAAAGACCGCGCGCCATTCCAGTTGGCGCCGATTACCATGCCAATGGCGGCAAGTTCGTCTTCAGCTTGTACGATAGCAAAATTCTTTTTTCCCGTTTCCGGATCGGTTCTGAATTGTTCGGCGTATTCGCTAAACGCTTCTACCACTGAAGTAGAAGGCGTGATGGGATACCAGGCGGCCACTGTAGCGCCAGCGTAAACCGCGCCCAGACCGCACGCAGAATTCCCATCCACCAGGATGCGGTTGCCAACGAGGTCGCGGCGCTCCAACCGAATATTGAGCGGGTATTCGAAGTTTTCGTGGATGTATTGGATGCCCAATTGCAGGGCTTTTACGTTGGGTGCGATCAGCTTTTCTTTACCCCGGAACAATTCTGCCAACAGGGTTTCCAGCACCGGAAATTCAATTTCCAACAATGCTGATAAAGCGCCGACATAAATGATGTTTTTAAACAATTGCCGCTGCCTGGGATCGGTGTATTCACGCAGGCAGATCGTCATCAGCGGAATTCCGAGGTAGTGAATGTCCTCGCGGATGAATTCCCGGTGCAGGGTTTTGGTGCTGTCGTACAGGAAATAACCACCCGGTTTCACCGAAGCAATGTCCTTAGGCATGCTTTGCGGATTCATACACACCATAAAATCAATGCCTTCGCGGCGTCCGAGGTACCCTTTTTCACTAACGCGCACCTCGTACCACGTCGGTAAGCCCTGGATATTGGACGGGAAAATGTTTTTGGGCGTAACCGGAATGCCCATCCGGAAAATCGCTTTGGCAAAAAGCGCATTGGCGCTGGCTGATCCGGTACCGTTCACATTGGCAAACCGGATAACAAAATCATTGATCGCGGAGAGATGTTGCATGGGTATTGTGTTCAATACGTTTTTTGTCAGTGAATTGTGGTTTAAATTAAGGCTCCCGGGAGTTTGCACGTTTTCGTGACGGAATATAAATACTGCTGCATATCCCAAGCGGCCGTGGGGCAGCGCTCGGCGCATAAGCCACAGTGCAGGCAAACATCTTCATCTTTGACCATAACCCTTCCGGTTTGTAACACATCCGAAACGTACAAATCCTGCGTCGTATTAGGCGCTGGTGCGATCAGGCGCGTGCGCAAGTCTTCCTCCGGGCCATTGGTCGTAAACGTAATGCAGGAGGTTGGGCAAATGTCCATGCAAGCGTCGCATTCGATGCAGCGGCTGGTATTGAAAACCGTCTGTACATCGCAGTTCAGGCAACGTTGCGCTTCCTTAAAACCGACGCTCAGGTTGAAACCCAATTCTACTTCCACTTTACGGTTGGTCAGCGTCATGCGTTTGTCGGCCTGTGGCACTACATAACGGAGGTCGGTGACCACTTCACTATCATAGCTCCATTCGTGGATACCCATTTTTTGGCTGACTAAATTGGTCATCGGATCCGGGCGCTTTTGTAAAGATTCTCCCCGGCAATATAAATCTATAGACACTGCTGCATGATGGCCATGTGCAACAGCCGTAATCACGTTTTTCGGGCCAAAAGCCGAATCGCCGCCAAAGAATACTTTTTTATTTGTGGACTGGAAGGTTACCGGGTCTACTGCGGGCATTTCCCATTTGTCAAATTCGAGGCCCAGGTCGCGTTCGATCCAGGGAAAACTATTTTCCTGACCAATGGCCATCAGTACTTCATCGGCTTCGATGAAAACATCTTCTTCGCCGGTCGGTACCAGCGAACGTTTGCCTTTTTCATCGTAAACGGCGTGTACTTTTTCAAAAGTCATACCTTTTAAAACCCCGTTTTCGGTTACAAAGGATTTGGGCACGTGGCAATCCAGGATTGGAATGTCTTCGTGCATGGCGTCTTCTTTTTCCCACGGCGAAGCTTTCATTTCTGAAAACGGACTCCGCACCACTACCTTTACCGCTTCTCCACCCAGGCGGCGCGAGGTTCGGCAGCAGTCCATCGCCGTATTGCCGCCACCCAGCACAATGACCTTTTTGTCGATTTTTGCCGTGTGCTCAAACGCCACGCTGGCCAGCCATTCGATGCCGATGTGGATGCTTTGCGGCGCTTCCCAACGTCCGGGCAAATCTGGCAAATCCCGGCCTCTTGGCGCACCAGTACCGACGAAGATGACGTCGTAGTCTTTTTCCAGCATTTCTTTCAAGCTGGAAACGTAGGTTTTTAAATGGGTATGGATGCCCATGTCGAGGATAAAGTTGACTTCTTCATTCAGCACCTCTGCGGGAAGCCGGAAGCTGGGAATCTGACTGCGCATCATGCCGCCGCCCAATTCCTGCTCATCATACAAGTGCAATTCATAACCTAAAGGTGCCAGATCCCGCGCAACAGTCAGCGAAGCGGGGCCGCCCCCGATCAGGGCGATGCGTTTGCCATTCTTTTGTTCAGCAGGCTTTGGCATCAGGTGTTTGACTTCGCCCTTGTTATCGGCAGCTACCCGCTTCAGGCGGCATATGGCTACAGGCTCATCCTCGACGCGCCCGCGCCTGCAGGCCGGTTCGCAGGGCCGGTCGCAGGTGCGGCCCAGCACGCCGGGAAACACATTCGATTCCCAGTTCACCATGTACGCCTCGGTGTAACGTTCTGCCGCAATGAGTCTTATATATTCCGGTACAGGCGTATGCGCAGGACAGGCATACTGGCAATCCACCACTTTGTGGAAGTACTCCGGATCTTTGATGTCGGTCGCCTTCAAGGTAATTTTTTTTAGTTTTCAAAAACGCCTGTTAATATACTTTGAGAAATCAATTTCAAAAAATTTATTTTTGAAAAGCAGGGTTGGATATCTAAACTTGCATAATTCCTTAACTGGCGCGGCTGTTTTTGTAAATTTAAGCCAGCGGAACAAATTTTTATTCCCACAGGTTATCAACTTTACCGGCCAAAGTTTACCTTTGCCCAGCTTTTGAAAAGGAGAGATGGCAGAGTGGTTTAATGCGGCGGTCTTGAAAACCGTTGACTGTAACAGGTCCCGGGGTTCGAATCCCTGTCTCTCCGCCAAAACAAAGCAAGAGGCTGTCGTTGAGACAGCCTTTTTTGTTTTCAACAAACCCCCTATTTTTGCGTTCTCGAACAGAGCTTGTTCATAAACAAGCTATTTTATACAATCCACCGCATACATGACCAACATCAGTCAACTCCGCGAACAACTCGCTCAACGCATATTGATTATTGACGGCGCTATGGGCACTATGATCCAGCGCTATCGCTTAGAAGAGCAAGATTATCGCGGCGAGCGCTTCGCCAACTGGCACAAAGACGTCAAAGGTAATAACGACCTGTTGTGCCTCACCCAGCCCCGCATTTTGGAGGACATCCACAAAGCTTACTTAGAAGCGGGCGCCGACCTCATCGAAACCAATACCTTCAGTTCCACCAGTGTGGCGCTGGCCGATTACGATATGCAGGCGCTGGCTTACGAAATGAACTTAGCTTCCGCGCAAATTGCCCGCCGCGCTGCCGACGAATACACCCAAAAAACGCCGGAAAAACCGCGCTACGTGGCCGGTGCACTGGGGCCAACCAACCGAACCGCCTCGCTTTCTCCGGATGTAAACAACCCGGGCTTTCGCGCCATTACTTTCGACGAATTGCGCGACGCTTATTACGATCAGGCTGCGGGCCTGATGGATGGCGGGGTAGACATCCTGCTGGTGGAAACGATTTTCGATACCTTGAACGCCAAAGCGGCGCTTTTTGCCATTGAAACCTTGTTCGACGAACGCGGCATTCACCTGCCGGTTATGATTTCCGGCACCATCACCGACGCGTCGGGAAGAACCCTGAGCGGCCAAACCGTGGAAGCGTTCTGGATTTCCGTGCAGCACGTGAAGCCGTTTTGCATCGGCCTCAACTGCGCACTTGGTGCCAGCGAAATGCGGCCTTATTTAGAGGCCTTATCGGAAATTGCGGACTGCTACGTACACGCCTACCCAAACGCCGGTTTGCCTAATGAAATGGGCGAATACGACGAAACGCCCCACCAGATGTGCGGTAAAATCGAAGAGTTTGCGCAAAGCGGTTTTCTCAACATTGTTGGCGGCTGCTGCGGCACCACGCCCGACCACATCCGCCACATTGCAACCCACGTGGAGCACATCGCACCGCGAAAAATACCCCAGGCATCGCCGTATACCATGCTTAGCGGACTGGAACCGCTCATCATCCGCCCGGAAACTAATTTTGTGAACGTCGGCGAACGCACCAACGTCACTGGTTCCAAACAGTTTGCGCGGCTCATCAAAAATGGAGATTACGCAGCTGCATTGGTTGTTGCCCAGCAGCAAGTGGAAGGCGGCGCGCAAATTCTGGATGTGAACATGGACGAAGGTCTGCTGGATTCGGAAGAAGCCATGGAGACCTTTCTGCACATGGTGATGTCGGAACCGGAAATCGCCAAACTGCCGATTATGATTGACTCCTCCAAGTTTACGGTCATCGAGCGGGGGTTAAAATGCGTCCAGGGCAAATGCATCGTGAATTCCATTTCAATGAAAGAAGGCGAAGCGGAATTTATCCGGCAGGCAAAACTCATCCGCCGCTACGGTGCCGCTGCGGTGGTAATGGCCTTCGATGAACAAGGGCAGGCAGATACCAAAAAACGCAAAGTGGAAATTTGCAGCCGAGCCTACCGCATTCTGACGCAGCAAGTTGGCTTTCCGCCCCAGGACATCATTTTCGACCCCAATATTTTTGCGGTCGCCACCGGCCTGGAAGAACACAATGGCTACGCAGTAGATTTTATTGAAGCGACGCGGGAGATCAAAGCGAACTGTCCCGGCGTCAAAATCAGCGGCGGCGTCAGCAATATTTCCTTTTCATTTCGGGGCAACGACGCCGTGCGCGAAGCCATGCACTCGGCGTTCCTGTACCACGCCATCCATGCCGGCATGGACATGGGCATTGTGAACGCGGGCATGATTGAAGTGTACGAAAACATCCCGAAAGAGCTGCTGGATCTGGTAGAAGACGTGCTGCTCAATCGCCGCGAAGACGCCACCGAACGCCTGACCGAATTTGCCGAACGGGTGAAACAAGACGGCGGAAGGCAGGTGCAACGCGATCTCTCCTGGCGAGAAGCGCCGGTAGCCAAGCGCTTAGAATACGCCTTAGTGCGCGGCATCACTGATTTCGTGGAAGTAGACACCGAAGAAGCCCGGCAGCTTTTCCCGCGCCCGTTGCACGTCATAGAAGGCCCATTGATGGACGGGATGAATGTGGTCGGCGACCTGTTCGGTGCGGGGAAAATGTTTTTGCCGCAGGTGGTCAAAAGCGCCCGCGTGATGAAAAAAGCAGTGGCTTATCTGACTCCGTTTATTGAAGCTGAAAAGCAAGCCGGAGAAAAAAGCTCCAAAGGAAGAATCCTGCTGGCTACCGTCAAAGGCGACGTGCACGACATTGGAAAAAACATCGTGGGGGTGGTGCTGGCTTGTAACAACTACGACATTACGGATTTGGGCGTGATGGTGCCTGCCGACAAAATTCTGAAAGCGGCTAGAGAAATCGGCGCAGATGTCATCGGCCTAAGTGGCCTGATTACGCCTTCGTTAGACGAAATGGTCCATGTTGCCAAAGAAATGCAGCGCGAGGGATTTTCGATTCCGCTGTTGATTGGCGGCGCTACGACTTCCAAAACCCATACGGCGGTGAAAATTGAACCGCATTATTCCGCAGGCCCGGTGGTGCATGTGCTCGACGCTTCCCGAAGCGTGGCGGTGGTGAGCGCCCTCATCGGCAGCGATGACCAGGTTCGGGCTGCGTATATCGCGGCTACGAAAAACGAATATGTCCGCGTCCGGGAGGCTCGCGCCAACCGGCAGTCTTCCAAACAATTCCTGACCATAGACCAGGCCAGAACGAACAAATTTCGCATCAACTGGAACGAGTATACGCCCCCCGTACCCGTCAAAACCGGTGTGATGGTTTTCAACGATTATTCCTTAGAAGAACTGGCGCAATACATTGACTGGACACCTTTCTTTTCGAGTTGGCAATTGGCGGGTAAGTTTCCGGCGATTTTGCAGGATGAAATTGTGGGCACCGAAGCACAAAAACTTTACAATGACGCCCGCAGTCTTTTGCGCCGCATCATAGACGAAAAATGGCTTTTTGCGCGCGCTGTGGTGGGGCTGTTTCCCGCCAACAGCGTGAGCGACGACGACATCGAGGTGTATGCAGACGAAGATCGGAAGACCGTACTTGCTACGTTGCGCCATTTGCGGCAGCAGGTACAAAAAGCGGCGGGTCAACCCAATAATTGCTTAGCCGATTTCATTGCACCGGCGCATACGGGACGCCATGACTACATCGGCGCTTTTGCGGTTTCGGCGGGTTTTGGCATTGAGCAGTGGGTGGAAAAATTTGAAAAAGACCACGATGACTACAACGCCATCATGGTGAAGGCGCTTGCGGATCGGTTGGCAGAGGCTTTCGCCGAACGCCTGCACGAACGGGTGCGCAAGGAATTCTGGGGCTATTTAGCAACGGAAACCCTGAGCACTGAGGCGCTGATCGAAGAAAACTATCAGGGCATCCGTCCGGCGCCCGGCTATCCGGCCTGCCCTGAGCACACGGAAAAACAGACGATCTGGCAACTGTTAGACGTAGAAGATAAAACGAAAATTCACCTCACCGAAAGCTTCGCGATGTACCCGGCTGCCAGTGTGAGCGGCTGGTATTTTTCGCACCCGGATTCCAAATATTTTGGCTTGGGCCAAATCAGCAAAGACCAGGTGGAAGATTATGCGCGCAGAAAAGGAATGACGGTGGCGGAAGCGGAAAGGTGGTTGATGCCGGTGTTGAATTATGGGGGGTAAAAAGAAGGAGCAACCGCCGAGGGGCGGCCACTCCTCACACTATGAAACACTATATTTATCCGAAGTCTGTTGCCGGAACGTCTGAACAGCGTCAGGTAAGCCGACAACATAAACTGTTGCGAAATCAGCAATAAAAGTGTTTGAATGTTCAGAGGACTATCAGACTTTGTTTGTTTGGGTACTTGACCCGAAAACCTAAATTTCGTGGCAGGGGTTGCGGAATTTGTTGTGAAGTAGCAAACGAAACCCGGTGATTCATCCGGTGCGCGGTAAAAATAGAAAGTAATTTTTAGTTTTCACAAATAAATCTTTTTAAAGATTTGTTTTTGGCTGTTCTGTCAGGAAAATTTTTCCATTCCACCAGTTGGTCTCGATGATCGCCTGCTGTCGGCGGTAAAAATTAAGGGCGGGTTCGTTCCAATCCAACACCTGCCATTTGACCAACCGGCAGCCGCGTTGCCGGGCTTCTGCCACATAAGCGTCGAAGAGCAGTTGCCCTGCGCCCGACCTACGGTGGGCTGCTTTTACCACAAAATCTTCCAGCCACAGCATCGAGCCTTTCCAAGTGGAATAGGTTTCGTAAAAAAAAGCCATGCCGATTACCCCGTCATCCGGTGTTTCAGCAACCAGGACTTCAAATCGCCCGGCCTCAAAGTCGCGGGTATAATCCTCAAGCGTTGCCGTAAATGCCCCTTCGGATGCTTCGTAAATGGCCAACTCCCGCACTAAGTCGTGAACGATGGGGATATCGGCGAGGGTTGCTTTGCGGATGTTCATTTTATTCATGGAGTAAAAATAGCCAAACCCTGTTATTTTTGCACCCTCATCATCAGAATACGCAGTTCATGAAAAAGCCTTTGATTTTAGTGACCAACGACGATGGCATCACCGCGCAGGGTATTCGCGCGTTAGTGGAAGTGGCCAGTAGCTTAGGCGACGTGGTGGTTGTGGCGCCCGATTCCCCACAATCTGCCATGGGGCACGCCATCACCATTGACCGTCCGATCCGGCTTCGGCCTTCGACTGTTTTTGACAACATTGAAGCTTACGAATGTTCCGGCACGCCGGTAGATTGCGTCAAGTTAGCCAAAAATGTCATCTTTAAAGACCGGACGATTGACCTTTGCGTTTCCGGGATCAACCACGGTTCCAATGCGTCCATCAACATTATTTATTCCGGCACGATGTCTGCGGCGATGGAAGCTTCTTTGGAAAGTATTCCTTCGATTGGGTTTTCGCTGCTCGATTATTCGTTTTCTGCCAATTTTGAAGCCGGAAAACCTTTTGTCCGCCGCATTATGGACTACGTGATGGCGCATGGCATGGAACACGGTAGCCTTCTGAGCGTAAATATTCCCAATTTGCCCGAAGCGGAAATCAAAGGCATCCGGGTCTGCCGTCAGGCTGATGCCCGCTGGATCGAGGAGTATACAGAGGCTATTGACCCACGCGGGCAACGCTACTACTGGTTGACCGGCAAGTTTGTCAACGGTGACCAGGGAAAGGATACTGATATTTGGGCACTCGACAATGGGTATATTTCCGTGGTTCCTTCGCACCATGACCTGACGAACTACCGCGCTGTTTCCTTAATGAAAGACCTGGAATTTCAGCGTGGTTAGTGAAGGTGTCACTTAAAGTGGAATGTCGTCAACTTAGCGAAAATTGAGGCGACATCTCGCCGCCCTAAAGCGGCAGGGGTCGTCTCAATTTTCGCGATTCGGGAACCGGTTTTTTGAGATGTCACCTGCTTCGTACACAGACACTGACTAAGGGTCGCTGAAATAATAACTGTCCACTTTTCCAGGAGGTCTTTTGCTCCTACTCTGCGGAACCCCCGCCTTGATTAGAATCAAAATGCCTTGCCCGGAGAAAGCGACACTTATTAATTCAGCGACCCTAAAGAGACGGAAACAGTATCCTTTTTAGAAAACTGCATTCTATAACATCCGGGTTTTGCATAAAATAAAATGACCATGTTCTCATTACTGAATCGAAATGCCCTTTGGGTTGGCGTAATCGTCGGGTTGCTAGTTCCTTTTATTGGATACGCCGTTTTGCTGATGCTTTACGAACAAATAGAAGCGTTGGGCTGGATAAAGCCGGGCGGCTTTTCAATGGATTTCCGGCAGCGAACCACCGCTATTGTTGCCATCTGCCTCAACCTTTGGCCCCTCAATGTTTACCAGAAAAAGCGGTTCACCGATTCCATGCGGGGCATCGTCTTTCCAACAGGGCTGTATGTGATGGTTTGGGTCATTTATTTTTTTAGCCATATTTTCGGGGGCTAAAACCAGCTACGATAAACAACAAAAAACATGAAAATTAAAGTATGCGGCATGAAAGAGCCGGAGAACATCACGCAACTGCTTGAGTTGCCGGTTGATTTTATCGGGTTCATTTTTTATGAGCGTTCGCCGCGCTACGCCGATAACCCGAAATTTGAAAGCTGGGTGAATGAAAACCGACCCCTTTTTGAAAAAGTCAAAAAGGTTGGCGTTTTTGTCAATGCCGAAATTGAGCGGATTCTGAACGCCGTTCACGATTACGAACTGGATTTTGTGCAATTGCACGGCAACGAAAGCCCTGAATATTGCCGCGAATTGAAGCAGTATTGGGACATCAGCACGTTGCACCACGCTAAAATCATCAAGGCTTTTGCCGTAGATGATCAATTTGATTTTAGGGAAACACAGGCTTTCCAAGGCTGGTGCGCCTATTTTTTATTCGATACCAAAAGTTTACTGCATGGCGGCTCCGGGGTTGCTTTCGACTGGTCGCTGTTGCAACAATACACGGGCATTACGCCGTTTTTTCTGAGTGGCGGTATCGGCGAAGATGACCTGGACGTGATCCGCCAGCTCAAAGTACCGGCTTTATATGGAGTGGATTTGAACAGCCGCTTCGAAACGGAGCCGGGGGTGAAAGATGTTGAGAAATTGAAAAATTTTATGGAGCAATCTGCCTAAGTAGTGTCTGTCCATTTAGTCCCGTGTCTGCTCTTTAGAGTTCGAGAACAAGGCGTGTTTTGCCCCAAAAATAGGAGTTTATTCGCGTAAATGACCAGTTTTGGGGCAAAATACAACGCAGGTATCGGACTATAAAGACAGACACTAAGTAAGTTGCCTGGCTCAAATTCTCAAAACTTGTCCCGCCCAACCTGTCCCGTATAGCGGGAGCGGGATCCTCAAAAAATCGAATCCTCACCCTTCAATACCCCAAAATCTTCAGCATATCCTCGGCCGTTTGCTCCGGGTTGTAAAGCCGGTCTACTAAGTTTCCTTTGCTGTCTTTGTCAATCAGAATGTGCTTGGGCGAAGGGATAAGGCAATGTTTGATCCCGCCGTAGCCGCTGATGGAATCCTGATAAGCGCCAGTATGAAAAAAGCCGATGTAGAGGGGTTCTTCCTCGTTGCCGTTGATTGCGGGCAGGTAAACCTGGCCTTCGTGTACCTCGGCGTTGTAATAATCAGAGTTGTCGCAACTCAGTCCCCCGATGTTCACCCGGCGGTAGTCGTTGTTCCACTTGTTGATGGGCAACAGGATGAAGCGCTCACTGATGCCCCAGGTATCTGGCAGGGTGGTCATCAGCGAATTGTCAATCATGTACCACATCTCGGCATCGTTTTGCTGCTTTTGCGCCAGCACCGAAAAAATGGTGGCGCCGCTTTCACCGACGGTATATTTGCCAAATTCGGTGAAAATATCCGGCTCGCGTACTCCTTCTTCCTCGCAGGCATTGAGGATGAGGTTGACGATTTCCTTCACCATGTACTTGTAATCGAATTCAAAGCCGAGCGAATTGCGAATGGGCATGCCTCCGCCGATGTTGATGGAAGAAAGGTCTTTGGCCTGCGGTTTTAATTCGCAATAAAGCTTGATGGCTTTTTTTAATTCGCCCCAGTAATAAAGCGTATCCTTGATGCCCGTGTCCACAAAAAAGTGGAGCATTTTGAGCTGAAACTTGGGGTTGTCGGCGATTTTTTCCGTGTAGAAACGAACCACATCGGCGTTGCGGATACCGAGGCGGGAGGTATAAAACTCAAAATTGGGTTCTTCTTCCGTGGCGACGCGGATGCCGATTTTGCATACCCCTTTCACGTGTTCGTTGTAATAATCTATCTCTTTGACGTTGTCGCAAACCGGAATGACATTGACGAACCCGTCGTTGATCAGGGCTACAATTTTCTGGAGGTAGTTCTCCGGTTTAAAACCATTGCAAACGATGATGATCTCTTTGGTGAGTTTGCCCTGCTCGTGCAGGCGCTGGATCAGGTCTATGTCGAATGCCGAAGAGGTTTCTAACTGCACGTCGTGTTGCAGCGCCTCGTCGAGCACATAACTGAAATGGCAACTTTTGGTGCAATAGCAATAGTAATATTTGCCATTGTAGCCCAGCGAGTTCATGGCTCGCGTAAACATGTTGCGGGCTTTTTTGATCTGCGAACCGATTTTGGGTAAATACGTAAGTTTGAGCGGTGTGCCGTATTTCCGAATCAAATGGATGAGCGGTATCTCGTTGAATACCAAATACCCCTCTTCAATATCAAACCCTTCCTGAGGAAAATAAAAGGTCTGATCAATGAGGTCAAAGTACTTGTTGGTCACTATTGGCTATACTTTAAGAATGAAAAAATCAGAACCCGCATGTTCATGCGCGATGCAAAAGTAGAGTAATAATTTTAGAATCTGATTAACTTTATTGCCGGGAACAGTAAACTAAACAATTTCGGGATATGGCAAAGACAATACATTGGTTTTTAGACAAGTATGGCGAAAGCCACCAGAATGCCACCAACAAACTCATCCACTGGGTTTGCGTGCCGGCCATCATGTTCAGCCTTTTTGGCATGCTGTATGCCATTCCTTTCTTCACGGAGCGGAGCTTGTTTTTCAACTGGGCCGCGGTGCTCCTGCTGGCTGCGCTGGGCTATTATCTGCGGTTGTCCCTGCCCATGTTCGTCGGGTTCATTGTGGTAGGAGGCGCCATGTTGTGGGGCAACAACGCCATTTTTGAAATGACGGGTCGCGATGCCGGCCAAATGGCACTCGTCTCTCTCGGTATCTTTGTCGTTGCCTGGATCGGGCAATTCATTGGCCACAAAATTGAAGGCAAAAAGCCGTCGTTTTTGGAGGATGTGCAGTTTTTATTGATTGGGCCGGCGTGGTTGCTGCACTTTATATATAAGAAGGTGGGGATTGGGTATTAATCCAGCAACTGATACAACACATCCAGCTTCGGCGTCAAAATAATCTCCGTGCGGCGGTTCTGCGCTTTGCCCGCGCTGTTCTCATTGCCTGCCACCGGAAAGTGCTCGCCCCGGCCGGCTGCGATGATGCGCCGGGGATCCACATTGTTTTTGGTCAGTTCTTTCACCACTGAAGTGGCGCGACCCACGCTCAAATCCCAGTTCAGGGCGTCGTCGCCGTCGCTGTCGGTATGCCCTTCCACCGTGATGTTGATTTCCGGATTGGTGTTCAGCACCTGCGACAAACTGGCCAGCGCGTCTCTTCCTGCGGTATTGATGGTTTTGCTGCCTGACGGGAAAAGCAAGTCCTGGCTCAGCGACACGTAGACTTTGCCTTTTTCTTCGCGCACGGTCAGGTCGGTATTTGAAAAACTCCGCAAGGCTTGGGTGACTTTGTTCCGGAGGTCGGCAATTTTGTTTTCTTTATCTTTGATGGCCGCTTCCAGTTCCCTCACGCGCTGCTCGCGGGAGCTCAGGTCGCGCTCCAATTGCATGGTGCGGCGTTCGCGGTCGTTCAGTTCTTTTTCTTTGGCGCTCAATTGTCCGCGCAGGTCTTGTTTTTCGCTTGTGGTGGCGTTTAACAGCATTTCATTTTGCGCCATCAGGCGATCATAACGCGTCAGCAGGTCTTTGTTGGTTTTGTCTAATTGGTCGTAGCGTTCGCGGGACAAAGTCAGGTCGCTGCGCAGGTTGCCTGCGTCTTTTTGAGCTTTGTCCATGGCTGTTTTTAGCACGGTATTTTCTTCTGCGTAGTTGGCTGCTTTTTTGCGGGCGTCGTCGTAGTCGGATTGCAATTTCCGCCGGGCCAGTTCAGAATCTTCAAATTTTCGGCTGGAAACGCAGCCGGATAAAGCAATCAACAGCAATAGGAATACAGGGATGATGGATCTCATAGTATTTAGATGTTTGATTTTAGACAGTTAATGGAAATCCCAATTTAGTCAAAAATAATGGTCTTATTGCCATAAGGCAAGACTTTGTGTTGTAATTCCAGTCAAATCGCTTTTCTTCACTCCGGCAATTCTTCATCGGCAGGCCAATTGGCACCCGTTGTCGCTATGGCGTTGGCGACCACCTCAGAGTCTCTGGTGATGACCCCCAGGATGCCCCCCGGCGTATAATTGTCGAATCCTACGAAATAAAGCCCCTGAAACTCGCCTTCCCCGATCACGCAGCGGGGCAAGCCGTTGGCATCCAGCAAGCCGTTGGTATATTCTATAAAATCTTGCAACTGAGATTGATATCCGGTTCCCAAAACGACCGCGTCGAAAGGGAGTTGCATGCCATCGGCGAAAACGACGCCTTCTGCAGTGAAATTTTGAATAGCGGGTTGTACTTTAATGACCCCCGATTTTATTTTTGCAACGGTACCGATGTCAATAACGGGCGTTTTACCGAGCAGCCGCAGTTGTTTGGACGGGGGCAGGGTAGGGGTGGTGATGCCATAGCGCGACAGGTTGCCGATCGTCAGCCTGCGCAACAAAACGCCAATTTGATCCCCCAGCCAATTGGGGAGTTTTGCCACAAGCAAACCCGTTTTTTGAGTGGGATTCCCCAAAAAATCACGCGGTACGATGTTGACCGGGCCACGGATTGACAAATGTACTTCAACACCGTTTTCGCTCAGGTCGAGTGCAATTTCGGCACCTGAATTGCCCATGCCCACCACCAGTACTTTTTTGCCGACATAAGGCGTCGCGTTTTTATAGGCACTACTGTGCAGGAGTTGGCCGCCAAAAGCTTCCTGTCCAGGCCAATGCGGGAGGAAGGGGACGCGGTTGGTGCCGGTTGCGATCACGACATTGGCTGCCCGAAAATCCTGTTTCGGGGTGCGCACTAACCAATTTCCCTGTTTGCGGCGGAGGTGGACGACCTCCTGACCCAGTATCGGATGGATCTGGTAATGTTGGATATACGCTTCATAATAGTCGAGCAACAGCTTGCGCGGAACGTATTGCGGGTAATTTTCCGGAAAAGGAAGGCCGGGCAGGTGCGATAAGTCCTTGATGGTGTGCAGGCAAAGCCGGTCGTAGTGTTGATGCCAGGCGTCGGCGATGTGGTCGCTTTTTTCGAGGAGTTCAAAAGGAATTCCCAATTGCCTCAGGCGCCCGGCAACAGCCAGTCCGGCGGGGCCTGCCCCAATGATCAGGTTTTGGACTAAAGTAGCGGAAGTTGTCTGAGAAGCTGCCATATCATCGTAGTTTTACGTCTATGGGGCGTTGAATTAATAAGTGTCGCTTTTGCCAGGCAAGGCATTTTGTGGCTAACCGAGGCGGGGGTTCCCGACCTTAGCCAAAGCTAAGGGAGGCGGTTCCCCAACGAAGGGTAGGCGCAAAATGCCTCTTGGAAAAAGTGGACAGTTATTATTTCAGCGACCCTTTTGTGAAAGCGACTGTGAAAAATACACATTTTTTGTGGAGCGCAACTATATTTGCCAAAGCCGGGGGAAAAATGTAACAAAAGTGCCATTGTTGCAGTATAGGTAAGAGCTTGTTCGGGATTCTCTGATTGACTACGTCGAATCTTCGATTTGAGCGAGGGTGAGGAAATTTTGTTTTAGACGAGGCGGATTTTGCAGACATAGCCGGCGGCTATGGCGAAAAAATCCAACGAAGTATAAAATAAAATTTGCCAACCGCAGCCGATTGAGAGAGTCCCGAGCAAGCTCTAAGGCACAACCGATTACACGACCCCAGCGGGGTATAAAATTCGTCCACAAATGTCAATTGTTTCTCTGATCGAACAACGCGTTACTTCGCTACTGACCGAAAAATTGAGTGAAGGGCATACTTATCACAACCTGCCGCATACCCTCGCCGTGCGCAAGGCCGTGCTGGAGCTTGGGCGCAGCTCAAAATTGACCGATGAAGAACTGGAAATTCTGGAAATCTCGGCCCTCCTGCACGACACGGGCTTCACTGAAAAATATACCGGGCACGAGGCGGTAAGCATTCGCATCGCCCAGGAGTTGCTGGAAGCACAAGGCTGTCCATTGGAAAAAGTGAACCATGTTTTGGCCTGTATAGCGGTAACTGCAGTAGACCGCACGCCGCACAATCGCTTAGAAGAAATCATGAAAGACGCCGATCTGAGCAACCTCGGCAGCGACCACTATCTGGAAATCTTGCATGGCTTGCGCCAAGAGTGGGCACGGATGCTGGGACAACACTATTCGGACACAGAATGGTTTGAACTAAATTACCGATTTTTCAAACAACACCTTTATTATACTAAAGCAGCGCAGGATTTGTACAGCACGCAGTTTGACCTGAACAAACGCCGCTTGAAAAAATTGGCCAACCCGGAAAAGAAAAAGAAAGAGATGGTGCCGATTTCGGAGAATAAAAGCGCCCAGATGATGTTCAAAACTGCTTTGCGCAACCACCTCGATTTGAGTAGCTTAGCCGACAACAAGGCAAACATCATGCTCAGTATCAATGCACTGATCCTGACCATTACCATGCCGATGGCCGCTTCCTACATTAAAGAAAATATTTTTCTGCTCGCCCCCATGATCCTGATTATGGCTACTTGCCTGTTTTCCATCATTTTTGCTACGTTGGCTACGCGGCCCATCCGCATGATTGGGTCTACGGACATCAGCAAAATCAAAGAGCGCGGTGCCAACCTGTTCTTCTTCGGCAATTTTTATGAAATGGAACTGCCTGAATACAAAGAAGGGATGCGCATCACGGTTGAAAACGAAGAGATTTTGAACGACGCCATCATGCGAGATCTCTTTTTTTTAGGCAAATCTTTGGGTGCCAAATACCGGCACCTTCGCATCTGTTACACCATTTTCCTAACGGGTATTGTGACAACGGTACTTGTGTTTGGAGTATGTTATCTAATGTACTTAGCTGATTAACAAACTGATTTCTGTCTTTATAGTCTTTTAGTTTCTTATCTGATCTTTGAGCTACAAGGCAAGGTAACATAGTGTGACACGGAGTTTCATGGATGGATTATCACTCCGTGAGACTCCGCGCTCCTCCGCGAAACTCTGCGTAACAAAGAGACACGGAGTTTCATAAAGTAAATACGGGGTTTCACGGAGCGCCATACTCCGCCAGACTCGCATGAGTCTGTGCAACTAAAGACGCTTAGGACAAAAATCATTTCCGGCCAAAATCCGCCGGAATCTCGCCCCAGGATTCCGTTTCCCATTTGAGTACAGGATTGGAATAGGTGTTTTTTTTCAACCAGGTTTCAGCGCGGTTAATCAATTCAAACAAATAGGCCGTTTTTGGCGTATGATCCAGCTTGGTGCGGGCTTTTTTGTCGCTCACCCACTTCATGGCCGTCCTTGAGTCGGTGTAGATCGGGATGTTGCGCCCTTCTTTTTTCAGCATGGCCAAGCCGTGGACGATGCCCAAAAACTCGCCGATGTTGTTGGTGCCGAGGTCAAACTTTTGATGAAACAACTGCTCACTGCCTTTCGTCGTCACGCCCTGGTATTCCATCACGCCCGGATTGCCGCTGCAGGCGGCATCTACGGATATGCTTTCCCAGATGATGGCAGACCGGGAAATCATGGTTTTGATGGGTTTTTTCACCCCGCCTGATTTGCCGGGTGCGGAAGGCCCCTGCTTCAGCGCTGCCTCGGCTGCTGCTTTGGTCTCGAACGACTTGTGCCGCGCTCCCGGATACCCGTCTATTTGCGCCTGACAAGCTGGCCAGGAGGTGTAGATGCCTGGTTTGTAGCCCTGCCAGACGACGTAGAATTTTTGTTTTGCGGACATGGTTGGCAGATTCTTTTTGTAAACGCGGCAAAGGTAAGCGCCCGAATGACATTGTCGTATGTATTGCTGACTTGAAGAACAGTTGTTTTTTAATTTGTTTTTTGAGTATATTTAGAGTAGCTTTAACCCGTATAGATTCCTCAGTGGTAATGGGGAGCCTGATATATTCTTTATAGTGGTTTAGGGATAAAAAAAACACTCAACAGACACACCTGCCTTTCTGTCTGTTCAGATATAGCGAAAATTTTAATTTTTAACAATCAAAAAGATACATCATGAAAAAATTAAAAGTATTACTGTTTCTACCTCTTTTAGTTACGCCCCCCCCTGTTTGGGCAATACACCTCATGGCAATGCGGCTGAACTGAATCCTCACCGGGGAGTGAATCTTCTTTGAATTCCCTCGCCTGCACAAACAGTTCTATCTGGACTGCGTCACCTGCCTATCGCCCTTTTAACCACAACATTACGCCACTGACCCATCAAAGTGAACTTTGTTTTTTGGTTAAACGAAACCACCTTACCGGATGGAACCAAAGGAAACTTTGAGGAAACAAACGCGAATCACATGCTATTTATTGACCTCATTATAGAAGAAATAAATCGCCATATCTCTCATTTAGTTAATCCAAATAATAGTAATTGCTATAACTCGGCAGATAATGGCAATAATTATCTCGTTGATGCCCGGATAAGGTACGATGTGAAAAAATATTTCATACCGAGCAGTTACCATTGGAATATCCAGAATGCAACGGATGTTTTATCGTATTGCCCAGGTTCATGGAACAATACTTATAATACTTCTGCCCTCACATTACTTCAACAACACGGCGCTCGGGAAGGAATCAACGTGTTTTTTGCCAATGAAGGAAATGCTTATTACGATCTTTTGATTGACCAGACAACGACCAATTATAATGCAGCGGCTTCAACTACGGATTGTTCTGAATCCCCCTCTACTACTAATTTGGGGCTTTTGTCGAGGGTAACCATGACGAATGAATTTCTGGAATACCGCTTTGCCAATGTCATTACAAACAATTTTACTTTAGACAACAAGTTGCAAGTAGCCAGGATACTTTTGCATGAATTGGGGCACTCTTTAAACCTTTTCCACTCTAATTTATCTTGCCCTGAAAACATTTTGTTTGGAGGGTTTTCTTCACAGCTTAATTATCTAAACCCCAGCCAAATGGGTATTATGCACCGCTCCCTGCACTTAAGCAGCGTGCGAAAATATGTTTGTTGTGAACTACCCGGAGCAGTCCCGCGCGTTTTAACAAGGGAATCGCCCGAAGGCAATTAGAAGACGAAATTCACGGGGCTGTTTTGCGAAAGCAGGAGGCTTTGTTTCACCTGAGTTCCCAAAAAATATTAGCAGGTGATTTCACAACGGCCGAAGCGCTGTTGACGTCCGATGGTTCTTTGGCAGCGCTTCGGGCGTTGGTTTTTGTCAAGTTGCGTGCCGGAAACTTAACCGGAGCAACTTCTGCGCTAAACCAACTACCTGGTTCTACCCTGGAAGATGAGCATTTCGAACTTGTCGCGGATGCCGCCATCCAATTAGCAGCTTCCGACACAGCGACGTTAAGTTCAGGTGTGATAGGAGAATTGATTGCTATGGCTAAAAGCCATTCTCCTTTAGCAGGGCGCGCTCAGGCTTTATTGTACAGCACTAATGGGATGATTTTTTTGCCAGAGTTGCCTGATGAAGGAAACAATCTACAATCTGAACTTAATGAAGAAATAAGTATCTCAAATTATCCTACGAAAATAGCAGGCGATCAATCCCTTTCTTTTTCTATATCTACATATCCTGTGCCTGCACAAGATAAATTATGGATCAGAGCATCGAAAAATGATCTCCCAATTAGTTTGGTAGTTTTCGACATTCATGGTAGAAAATTACGTGAGTTAATCGTAATGCCGGAAGGTACATTGCTGGTTCCGCTAGATGAGTGGCCCACTGGTATATACCTTCTTCGGTGGTCTGAGTCCGGTGAGATGAGGACGACCAAAGTTATTGTGCAACATTAACTCACAAATAGCAGGGTGTTTAGTTTTTTTAGGCACCCTGCTATTTTCAACTATGAATAACTTGAAAAATCTGACAGGTTACTTAATATGTGTATTATTTGCCAGCAGTTCCCATTTATCAGCTCAATCTTTTTCTAAAAACTATGATTGGAGATATTGGGATGGCGCTGATAGCGGATCTTCTGTTGTTGGCGTGGCCGATGGCATTCTGATTACAATAGGATCATTCTGCCATAGCACGTTGGACAAATGTGTAAGGGTGATTAAAACGGACAACAATGGGGTAATCAAATGGTCATATGAGCGAGATGGTACACCTCAGAGTACATGGTCTCCAATTGGATCTAAAATAATAAAATCTCCAGATGAGAATACAAATTATGTACTGCTGGTAGATGAGACGAATGAACCCGTTTACAGATCCTTTATTGCAAAATTTGATACGGTCGGAACTACGTTGGCTGAATACCATTTTAATAATTATGAATCGGACTACGCATTGATGTGGCAAAAAACTTCAGAAGGTATCCTTTCCTGGCACCAGGTTAAAATAAACGGTCTATACCGAATCGTTGCAAAGAATATTAGTTTTGACGGCCAGATTCTAAGAGAAATCGTACACGAAAACGGTTTTCCATCAGAAGGGGCCGGGAGTATTGCGCCCTTGCCCGATAACAGCTACGCTTATACGAATCTATACAATGATAACGGTGCGGGACAAGCAATTCTGGGGCGTAGAAATTCTGAAGGAGAAATTTTGTGGCAACATGTATTTCCACCAGAAGGTTTTGAAGGCGTTAACCGAGTCATTGCCTCATTCAATGGGCAAAAGTTGTATTTTTCTACTCGCAGATATGACCCGTTATTTACCCAGGGAGATGGTGACTACTTAGTAGAATGTTATGATGTGGCAGGCAATTTCGAGTGGCGGTATGTCTTTACTTATGGACTACCCAAGTATATTAACAACATTCAATTGGCAGCCAACGGCGATATCATTGGCTGTGGCGCTGCTGTTGTCCATGATTGGCAAGGAGAGGCAGGGAACACTGTTTATGCAGCTACCATATTTCGCCTGAATTCACAAGGAGTACTACTTTGGGAGCGGTATTTCAAGCCTGCTAATTTTTTAGTTGTTGATAGTGAATTTCGGGATTTGGCTGAACTTCCGGACGGACGGTTAGCCGCAGTAGGAATTTCATTTGATACTTTGCCGGGAGGTTTTCCAAACCGGGATGCTTGGCTGGTCTTAACCGATTCCACCGGCTGCTTGATGCCAGGATGCGGAGAGCAGATCGTAGTGGCTAATGAAGAAGCCACTGACGGCTTTGTCAGGGCGACACGTGAAGTCGTTTTTCGGGTTTCGCCCAATCCTGCAACGGAGGCTGTTCGGGTCGAATGGCTGCGCGTTCCGGGCCGATATGCCCAGTTGGCGCTCCACGATGCAACCGGGCGGTTGGTGCAACAGGTTTTTTCTGTCGGGAATGAACCTCCAGAAACAGTCCAACTCCGGGACTTGCCTTCGGGTTTGTATTTCCTGACCTTGTGGGAGAACGGCTATGTCCGGCAGACGGAGCGATTAATCAAAAACTGATTTTGATCTTGAGCGCATGTCGGAGATATCCCCAACATACGCTCAAGATCAATTGTTTCGGTGCGCGGCACCTAAGGAGCGTGTCGTTTCGGAGGTACAAATATTTAGGGTGCGCTGCACCACCCACATCACTCATCTGATCACCATCCCTCCCATCTTCAAATCTTCAAATCTTCAAATCTTCAAATTTCCCCCTCCTTCGCCCGCCAAAACCATTCCAATTATAATCTATACCTTTGTGCAAATAGTTGTACACACATGATGTTGGTTGATACGCACGCGCATCTTTACTTAGAACAATTTGACGAAGACCGGGACGCCATGATGCAGCGGGCATCTGACGCCGGGGTTGGGCGCGTCTACTTGCCCAATATTGATAGCCGGACCGTGGAAGCGATGCTGGCTGTTGAAGCGGCGTATCCGGAACGGTGCTTTCCCATGATGGGCATGCACCCTTGTTCGGTTAAAGAAGATTACGAAGCGGAGCTAAGCGTCGTTCGGCATTGGTTGGAGCAGCGTCCCTTTTGCGCAGTCGGTGAAATAGGCATTGACTTGTACTGGGACAAAACGTTCTTTGAGGCACAGCAAAAGGTTTTTACGACTCAGGTGGAATGGGCTTTGGAATTCGATTTGCCCATTGTGATCCACTTGAGGGATTCGTTCGATGAAGTGGTGGAATTGTTGAAACCCATCCGGGACAGTCGGCTTCGGGGCATTTTTCATTGCTTTGGTGGATCGGTGGAGCAAGCAGAGACCGTCATCTCGCTGGGATTCCTGCTGGGAATCGGCGGCGTTTTGACGTATAAGAAGTCTGGATTGGACGAAACGCTGAAGCACATCGGGCTTGAACACTTAGTTTTGGAGACAGATTCTCCTTACCTGAGCCCGGTTCCGTATCGCGGCAAGCGAAACGAGAGCGCTTATGTCCGCGTCGTTGCAGAAAGATTATCAGAAGTGAAACAGGAGAATATGGAGGTCATAGCGGAATACACCACGCGTAATGCCCTGAGAATCTTTGAACAAGAAAAGCTGGTTTTTTCAAAATGATTCCTTGTTCCCTTGCGGCGACGCCAAAAAAAAGTCTGATTTTTAAAAAATTTTGAATTGTTACATCTTTTTTTCCATTTTTGCAGCGCTTGAAGTTGTTAAGCAATTCTTAATGTCTATTTTTGCCGGGTAGGGAACTAACAATACCTATCCCAAGATCCGGAGAGATGCTCGAGCGGTTGAAGAGGCACGCCTGGAAAGTGTGTATACCCCAAAAGGGTATCATGGGTTCGAATCCCATTCTCTCCGCCGGATTTTTAAATGGAAAATCAATTTTTTTCACTCTTCATTAAGAACAATCGTAAAACCTTATTGACTATGCGAAAGTTAGTGACTCTTTTGCTTGTACTCGTGATTTCTGTGTACAACGGCATTGCTGTTTATGCTCAGGACGCTGCTGCTGATACCGCCGCTGACGGCCCGGGAGGCTATCAGTTGATTAAAAAGTACTTCATAGATGGAGACCCCGTCTGGATGGCACCCGTTTTGCTCTGTTTGATCCTTGGTCTGGCTTTTTGTATTGAGCGCATCATTACGCTTAACATTGCCTCTGCCAATACGGACAAACTATTGGAACGCATCAACGATGAGTTGAAAACAGGCAACTTAGATAGCGCAATGGAAGTTTGCAAATCTACTCAGGGACCTGCTGCAAGTACCTTGTATGAAGGGCTGAAAAATGCAAAGGACGGCCCGGAAGCAGTTGAAAAAGCCATTGTTTCTTACGGCAGCGTTCAAATGGGCCTGTTGGAAAAAGGGCTGGTTTGGATTTCTTTGTTCATTGCTTTGGCACCGATGCTCGGGTTCTTGGGAACGGTAATCGGTATGATCCAGGCCTTTGACAAGATTGAAGCGGTAGGCGATATTTCTCCTACGGTTGTTGCCGGGGGTATCAAGGTAGCCCTTTTGACAACGGTATTCGGTCTTATTTCGGCCATCATTCTACAGTTGTTCTACAACTACATCATCAGCAAAATTGACAGCATTACCGGCAGTATGGAAGACGCTTCCATCGGGATCATGGACATTTTGGCTGCAAACAATATTTTTAAGAAATAAGAACCTGAACTGCTATGTATAAATTTCTTTCAAGTAATGGGCAAGTTCTGGCTTTTGGATTGGGTGCATTGTTATCTGTACTTTTTCTGGTAAGCTGGCTTGGCGGGCAGGAGTCTTTGAATGCCCTTCCTGACGATGAAAAATTCAAAACCGGCATCTTCGACGCAGGGATACTTGGCGCAACCGCGCTCGTATTTATTGCAGCATTGATGCTTGTCGGTTTTGGACTATACCAAACTGCAACGGATTTCAAAAAGTCGCTGAAAAGCATCATTGGCGTTGTTGCCCTGATCCTTGTTTTTATTATTGCATATTCGACTTCCACGCCTGACAAAACAGGGATGGTAGGAGATGCAGCTATAAAAATGGGCGTGTCGGATAATACGCAAAAACTGATCGGCGGCGGCTTGACTACCATGTACATCATGATGGGGCTTTCGCTCCTGGCGCTTGCTGCTTCTGAAATCAGAAACATCTTTAAATAACTTCGGATTATGGCAAAAGGATCTAAGTCTCGCAGCTTGATGAAGAACGAAATCAATGCCAGCTCCATGGCTGACATTGCCTTCCTGCTGCTTATCTTCTTTCTGGTTACAACGACCATCGTAGAAGACAAGGGGATTACAGTAAAACTACCGCCATGGTCGGAGGAGCCGCCAGAGGAGCTCAAGCTGAAAGGCCGCAACGTTTACCTGGTGCTCGTGAACGCTCAAAACCAGTTGCTGGTGCGCGGGGAACCGATGGAAATCAGGTCGTTGCGCGACAATGCCAAAGAGTTTATCTCAAATCCGGGTGGACGGGAAGATTATGCGGAGTCTCCGAAAAACGCCATCATTTCGTTGAAAAACGACCGGGGCACCAATTACGAGACTTACCTCGCGGTGTATAACGAACTCAAGGCTGCTTACAACGAACTCTGGAACGACATGTGCCAGCGCAAATTTGGTAAGCCTTACAGCGAAGATCTGCCTACGTCAATCCGGAAAACCATCAAAGACGAAATTCCTTTCGTGCTTTCCGAGGCTGAGCCGACTTCCTTTGGTGATGAAAAGTAGATATTGTCCGGTTCACGAACCCTGTTGATGGATGCTTTTGTTTCGCTTTCTGGCGTTCTGAAAGTACTGGTTTTCAGGAATTTAAATGATCAAAGGCTATGGTAAAAAAATTTCAAAAGAAGAGGGCGAACGTAGGGGCGGCTGGAATATCCACGGCCTCTCTTCCCGATATCATTTTCATCCTGTTGTTCTTCTTCATGGTAGTCACCCAGATGAGGGACTCGGAATTGAAGGTCACGGTGAAAACGCCTTATGCAACGGAGTTAAACAAACTGGAAGAAAAATCTTTGGTCAACTACATCTACGTCGGTCGTCCAAACGACCGCTTCAAAGATGTATATGGCACAAAACCACGCATTCAGTTGGGGGATAAGTTTGCTGAAGTGAATGAAATCCCGCTCTTTTTGGAAAGGCACAAAACGAAAGTGCCGGAATCGCGTCACGGACAGATTACGTCTTCCCTGCGTGTGGACGGTCAGGTAACGATGGGTATTGTGCAGGACGTAAAAACGCAATTGCGCAAATACGGCCAGCTCAAAGTGAACTACTCTGCTAAAAAGCGCCCGGATGAGGACAAAGGCTAATCGCCTGCCGATTCGTCCGCTTTTTGAATAAAGTTTCAATACCTGAAATAGCATGAGTCACTCCAATTTTTTGGGGTGACTCATGTCATTTCAGGCAATTCTGTCAGGATTACCGCAACCGATCCATAGACCGAACCAACGTTTCGTCCTTCCGGATGTAGAAACGGGCAAGCAAAGCCAGAATGACTATCGCAGCCGGTAGCGCAACCCAGGGATTCCACGCCGTTGCAAGCGCTCCGGTTTTCCAAAACAGCCAACCACCAAATCCCACAGCTGCAAGGGTTGCAAGGGCTGAAAATGCTGCCAACCTACTTTGAACCTTTCTGTTTTTATAAAGAAAAATAGCCGCTAAGGTCAATGCGCCCGCCACCGCAAAGCAAATGATCAGACCCAGGTGGTCGTTGGCCATATAAACGCCGTCTGAAAACAGCCCACCCCCTGTTCCGGAAGCAAAAGGGACAGCAAGCGCGCCGAAAGCTGCACCAGAAGCAAAGAGCAAAAAAAGAGTTTGAATCCGTTGAATCATATTTTTTACTTTTATGGTGTTTGCCGGCAAATATAGCCGATTCGACGCAAAACATGGTTTACTAAAGTTTGGCGTCCTATACTTCAACCCGTTATAGGAATTTTCTAATTCAACTTTACTACATGAGTGCACCTGCTGAAAATCCCCGCCACTCTTGCCTGAATTGTTATCGTCCGTTGCCGGCTTTTGCCAGGCATTGTCCCCATTGTGGGCAAAAAGACTCGGATGGCAGGATTACATTATGGGTATGGGTGAAAGAATTGATGGATACCGTTTTTAACATTGATTCCAGGTTTTTTAGAACAATAGGGGGCTTGTTCAATCCGGGTAAACTCACAGAAGCCTATTTTGAAGGCAAACACGAGCGCTATGTGCGCCCGCTGCGCCTGTTTTTTATCACGGCGGTAATTCATTTTGCCGTCATCAGCACCGTGCTTACTTCCCTGTTTGAAGGAACTGCCGGAATGGTAGAAAGCAACCGCAAGCAGGCGCATGAATACTACTTTGAAGAAAGATTGAACAAGGAAAAAGATACAATACTGCTGCAACACCCCGGCAATGAAGCAGTGAGCCGCGCGATGGATTCTTTGCTGTTGGGGTTCCAACCGGAAGCGGACAGCATTGGTTTAGGTTATTTTGTACTCAATAAAGCAGGCAAATTTGATGTGCTTGACGTGTCGTTTGCGCTGAAGGATATGTTCAGCGGCAAAAAAGCAGAAGAGCTGATCGAAGAAGCAGGCATTACGGATGGGTGGGCAAAACTCCAGTTGGCGCAGTTGATAAAATTCAACAAGTCGGGCGAAAGCTTTCCGGCATTCATTATGGGAAAAATGATCTGGATGGTTTTACTTATGATGCCTGCTTTAGCCCTGATTTTGAAGTTATTGTATATTCGCCGCAAGCGTTATTTCGTGGAGCACCTCGTTTTTTCCTACCACTATCATGCGTTTGCCTTTTTGGCGATGTCTGTTGCCTTGCTGATCTACAATTGGGGGGAGGCACAATCCAACCTGGAAGATCGCGAAACCACGCTGACTGAAATTCTGATATTTCCGGTGATTCTGATCTATCTTTTTTGGGCCATGCGCCGGGTTTATAAACAAAGCATATTCCGTACATTTTTGAAATTCATGTTTTTGAACTTTGCTTATCTTATACTTTTTACAACGGCGTTGTCTCTGACCTTGTTGGCGGGTTTTCTGCTGTTCTAAGACAGGTACGCGCAGTTCGAGAAACATCAGAATTTGACCTGCTCCTGACTTTATTGTCGGGCATCCGGTGTAATTTTGTCCAAACTCATCGCTTCTTATGGTTGCAATAGACGAAAGAGGGTATTATGGCGAATTTGGGGGCGCCTACATCCCGGAAATGCTCCACCCCAATGTGGAAGAGTTGCGCGAAAATTATCTGAACATCATGCATAGTGATGAATTTCAACAGGAATTTCACAGCCTTTTAAAGGATTATGTGGGGCGACCCTCTCCCCTTTATTTAGCCAAACGCTTGTCTGAACGCTACCAGACCCGGGTATTTCTCAAACGGGAAGATCTGGTTCACACCGGAGCACACAAGATCAACAATACCATCGGGCAAATTCTGTTGGCCAAGCGGCTTAATAAGAAACGCATCATCGCGGAAACCGGTGCAGGGCAACACGGCGTTGCAACGGCGACCGTTTGCGCTTTGATGGGGTTGGAGTGCATCGTGTACATGGGACGGGTAGATATGGAGCGCCAGGCACCCAACGTTTCCCGGATGCGCATGCTTGGCGCAGAAGTCAGACCGGCACTCAGCGGCAGCCAAACACTGAAAGACGCGACCAATGAAGCCATCCGCGATTGGATCAACAATCCGGTCAATACCTACTACATCATCGGATCGGTGGTAGGCCCCCATCCGTATCCCGACTTAGTGGCGCGGTTTCAGTCGGTCATCAGCGAAGAGATGAAAAAACAATTGCTGGAGCAAACCGGCAGCGAAAATCCAGCTGCTATTGTCGCCTGTGTAGGCGGTGGCAGCAATGCAGCAGGCGCATTTTACCATTACCTCAATGAGCCCGACGTGCGCCTCATTGCGGTGGAAGCTGCCGGGAAAGGAGTATACAGTGGCCATTCGGCAGCCACCAGCGTATTGGGCACCAAGGGAATCATTCACGGCAGCCGCACCTTGCTCATGCAAACCGAAGACGGCCAGATTGTTGAGCCTTATTCCATCTCCGCCGGATTGGATTACCCCGGTATCGGGCCGTTGCATGCCCACCTCATCGCCACAGGCAGGGCGGAAGCAGTAAGCATTACAGACGAGGAAGCGCTTTCGGCAGCCTTTTTGCTGGCGCGTATTGAGGGCATCATTCCCGCTTTGGAAACGGCTCACGCACTGGCTGCATTGGAGACCCTCCGGTTTCAGGAAAGCGATGTAGTGGTCGTCAACCTGTCGGGGCGCGGGGATAAAGACCTTGCCGCTTACGTAGAACATCTAAAATAATTGCGACATGGAAGTGCAGGATAAAGAACAGTTGATCACAGCGATCGGGCAACAATTTGACGCGTTTGCCGACTTAATCCGGCAATGGCCCGACGCCACTTTTGAAACGATGCCTGAAGGCAAATGGTCTGCCGGGCAGCAATTAGACCACCTGATCCGCTCCGTAAAACCGGTTAACCTGGCGCTTCGCCTGCCCGGTTGGCTGCTCCGAGTTCTATTCGGCAAACCCAATCGCGCTTCAAGAACCTACGCGGGGTTGGTTGAGAAATACCTGCAAAAGCTGAACGCTGGCGGTGTAGCATCTGGCCCGTTTGTGCCACCGGCGATTCCCTTAGCCCGGAAACAACCCTTGCTCGGCGTTTACAATCGGGAAGCACAACGGCTGATGAAAATTGTGAACCGTTGGCAGGACGCTGACCTGGATCACTGCCTTCTGCCACACCCCCTGCTGGGTAAACTTACCCTCCGGGAAATGCTGTTTTTTACAATATATCACATCGGGCATCACCAACGGTTGTTGGAACAAAGAGTGACGCCCGTGGTTTAAGTTTTCATTTGTAACACAAATCGTTCATGTCTTCCAAATCTGTACTTTACCTGCGCCTTGAATTGGTGTGGTGGCTGTTTACAGCCTTAACGACCATGCTCATCCTTTATCCGATTTACACCAAACTGACCGGGTTCCCGTTTTACTGGATGAATGGCATCTTTATTGTTAGTTCAATTACCCTGATCCGCTATATTTTCCTGTTGCCTTACACCTTTCTTGCCCGGCAGCAAATGCTCAAAGTAGCCATTGTATTTGTCACGGTTCCCTATGTTTTTTACCTCGTTGAAAGCGTGTACGTGTTCAATGAATACCTCGACTATGATCGGCTGGGGGCGATGGTGAGCGGCCTTCCGGTGGAAGAACAAAAGGGGATGCTGAATTACATAAGAAATGAGGTGCTGCTATTTGGCGTAGCCGCCGTTATCAGCGCCAGCGCTTTTCCATTTCGGATGATTATTTCTGTGTGGCGGCAGCGGAATAAGGTAGGCATCTAATTACGGCTTGTTCATTTCAACGGCACGAGATGCAATGAGGTATTGGGCTGTAATGTAGGTGATCATGATGAGTGGTCGGATGAATTCCGGAACCGCCTGGTCTCCGGGATAGAATTTGCTGATCGCAATCAGGCTGTCAGAAATAACGAACAATAAAACACCAATGAACAGCCCTGAAAACAGCCTGCCGTCTATTTTGGTGCGCAACTGAAAGCAGGCCATGCTCATGGTGATGATGACCGTGCTGTACCCGGCAACAGGAATCTTTAATCCTGCCGGAATACCCGGCCAGAGCCAGGTAAGAAAACCAGCCAAAAAAATCAGAAAGGGCAGCGCAAGCAAGGGGCGCTGATGAAATGCGCCGCGCATGTTTTTTTCATAACCTAAGAACGCCAGGATATAGAACAGATGCGCGCACAAAAACGCGGCAAGCCCAAGGAGAAAAAAATATTCCCTGCCCGGTGCGTTGAACATGAGCAAGGTGTCGCCAGCTAATGAAAACGTCAAACCTGCCAGTATCCGGCGGCTAAAACCGTTTTTTAGTTGAGTTGTTGCAAAAAAATACCCACCCAGCAAGGTCATCAGCAAAGGCTTGGACATATAAATGCCCCATTGCCATTGAGTTATTTCAGACCACAGGTTAACCGCTGCGGCGCAACAAAAAAGAACAAGGAATAGCGGCGCTGCTGATTTCATTCATCTGTATTTCGAACCGGGCGTCGCTGTGGAGGCGTATAATCCGTATTGTTCTCATCTTCAATGTCGTAGACCTTGTCAGTTTCCTGTTGCTCAACGCTTGCACCTTTGTCCATACGGTCAATAAAATCAAGGGAATGATCCCAAAATTCTTCAAAAGTAGGTTGCAAACGCCTGCCTACATTGAGGATTTTTCCGGGAAACGGGATGAGCAGCTCATAAGTCAATGAATTCTGCTTCGTCTCTTCTGAGATCAGGCGGGAGCGATCGGCAAACAGAATCAGGACGCTGTACATGGCAATGAACAAGCTGGCCACAACGAAGCCCCCCAAAGCCTGGTTTAGGATGTTGATGTTGGCAGATTCGAGAATCTTTTCAAGGCTGCTGGCTAACAGCCGGATCAGGATCATCGTCAGTACGAAGGTAAGCAACGTACCAGCCAGGAACACCACGGCATAGTCAGAACTGAAAAGTGATTCCAGCATATTGGCCATGTCTGGCCCAAACTTGACTGCGGCAATAATGCCGATCAAGACAGATATGATGGTGAAAACGGTTCGTATGATTCCTTGAGAGAATCCTTTATAGAAACCGTAGATCGCCACAATGCCGAAAAAGATATCAATGATAGTCATAGCGATCCAAAGTTAGTGGATAATACGCTGTTTTCGACTGTGCTATTGGACAACAGTAACGGATTCTTCGATATAAAGTCAAAAAATGAGCTCAAAGGGTTGCCATTTGAGTATAAATGTAAGTTAAGTTTAGCTAACGCGCGCAAAAAACTACAATTTGTACGGCTGCCCTACGTTACTATGCCGCACTTAGGAACAAGAAAAGCCGCTTCTGATGCCGTTTGCCTGTTTTTTACGACCACTGCCTAATCCAGGTGATTTGGGTAGCCTTTTTTGTGTAAATTTGTGCTGTTTTTACATTAGTCATCTTTATAAGTAAATTTTTCAATTATGAGAACAGTTGTTTCAGCATTTGTGATGGTCATCCTGTTTGGACTTCAGGCTGCGGCACAAGAGGCCATACCCAAAGTTTTTCTGATGGGCAATAATGAAAAAGAATACGAGCAACTTACCCAGGATTATGCACAATCCCTGCTTGAAGTATGCGACAACGACATGGAAGCGGCTTTTGGACAATGGCTGGAGATGGTGGAAGAAATGGAACTATATGCACAAAAAATCAAGTTCGATTTGAAAGGCGTTAAGCTTCGGCTGCACGTTTTCTTTTCGCCTGATGGCAAAATAGACCATATCGGTTACCTGCTGCGCGCTGATTCCCGGAACATCAATACGGCAGAAATGAGCGCCTTCCTTTCCAGTTTCATCAATCGCTACAAGTTTAACAAAACCAGCGATAAGAAGTTTTCCCACTATACCGGCGCTACTTTCCCAACTTTCGTTGAAAAATTTTCGGAATAGAGCGACAGCAAATTTTGGAGTAAAATCGAATTTCGATTCATCTCACGCTTATTTAGGCAGGCGAGTGCAACTTTCCTGCCTAAATTTTTTTTTCTTTGCACTTTCATTTCGGGTTTATAAAAATAGCTGCAAATAATGATAAAGATACTTGCTAACGATGGCATTGATCAGGATGGCCTAACCCTCCTTGGGGAGGCTGGTTATGAAGTGATAACCGAACAAGTACCTCAGGAAGAGCTTGCCCGTGTTTTGCCGCAATACGATGTCATCATCGTACGGAGCGCCACCCAGGTTCGCAAAGACCTGATTGATGTTTGCCCCAATTTGAAGATCATTGCCAGAGGGGGTGTGGGGATGGATAATATTGATGTAGAATACGCGGAAAGCAAAGGCATTGCGGTGATGAACACGCCAGCGGCCTCTTCACAGGCGGTGGCGGAACTTGTGTTCGCGCACATCTTCTCGCTGGCGCGCATGTTGCAGGTATCCAACCGGGAAATGCCGCTCAGGGGTGCTACTGATTTCAAAAAGTTGAAAAATCAAAGTTCGGAAGGCATCCAGGTGCGTGGGAAAACCTTGGGCATTATTGGTTTCGGTCGCATCGGACAGGAAGTGGCCCGCATCGGTCTGGGCATGAGCATGAATGTGCTGCCCGTAGATTTGGTGGTCAACGAAGCCGATATTGACATCAATTTGTACAACAGCCAGGACGTCCGGCTTTCGGTCAGTTTGCAAACTTCCGACTGGAAAACGGTTTTGCAGCAAAGCGATTTTTTGACCCTGCATGTGCCTTTTGGCGGAGGAAAGTCTCTCATTGGCAAGGAAGAAATTGCCATGATGAAAACCGGTGCCTTCATCATCAATACCTCCAGAGGGGGGGCAGTGGATGAAGATGCCCTCCTCGATGCACTCGATAGCGGTAAACTGGCAGGAGCCGGCCTCGATGTTTTTGTCGGAGAACCTACTCCGCGGGCCGAATTGATTAACCACCCGAAAATCTCTGTATCGCCGCATATCGGCGCTGCGACGTTGGAAGCACAGGCGAATATTGGTTTGGAACTGGCAGATAAAATTCTTGCTTTTTTCGGCGACGATAAGTAATGTCTGTCTTTAGAGTCCGATAACTGCGTTGTGTTTTGCCCCAAAATCGGTCATTTACGCGAGTAAACTCCCATTTTTGAGGCAAAACACGCCTTGTTCTCGAACTCTAAAGAACAGACACCTGGCTTTAAAGAGTCCGATAACTGCGTTGTGTTTTCGCCCTAAAATCGGTCATTTACGCGAGTAAACTCCCATTTTTGAGGCAAAACACGCCTTGTTCTCGAACTCTAAAGAACAGACACCTGGCTTTAAAGAGTCCGATAACTGCGTTGTGTTTTCGCCCTAAAATCGGTCATTTACGCGAGTAAACTCGCGTTTTTGGGGTGAAACACGCCTTGTTCTCGAACTCTAAAGAGCAGACACCTGGCTTTAAAGAGTCCGATAACTGCGTTGTGTTTTCGCCCTAAAATCGGTCATTTACGCGAGTAAACTCGCGTTTTTGGGGTGAAACACGCCTTGTTCTCGAACTCTAAAGAGCAGACACCTGGCTTTAAAGAGTCCGATAACTGCGTTGTGTTTCGCCCCAAAATCGGTCATTTACGCGAGTAAACTCCCATTTTTGAGGCAAAACACGCCTTGTTCTCGAACTCTAAAGAACAGACACGGGACTAAATGGACAGACACTATATAGTCCGACTAAACAGAAAATCACTAAATAGTCAGATGACCCTTCAACAAGCACATTTCGAGTACCTTCTGCGGTTGGGTGACAATGCCCTGATTCTCGGTCAACGCCTTGGGGAGTGGTGTGGGCATGGCCCCGTATTGGAACAGGACATTGCCATTACCAATATTGCACTTGACCTCATCGGCCAGGCGCGCAGTTTGCTGGAACACGCCGGTAACCTGGAGGGAAAAGGCCGCAGCGAAGACGACCTTGCTTTTTTGCGGGATGCCTGGGATTTCCGGAATGTACTGTTGGTGGAGCAACCGAACCACGACTGGGCGTTCACCATCGTTCGCCAGTTTTTATTTGACGCTTTTCACTATCCGTTGCTTCAGCAATTGTCGGAGAGCAAAGACGAACATTTGGCAGCCATTGCTAAAAAGTCCATCAAAGAAGTCGCGTACCACCTGCGCTATAGCTCCGAGTGGATGATCCGGTTAGGCGACGGCACTGAGGTGAGCCACCAGAAAATGCAAGCGGCTTTGGATGAACGCTGGATGTTTTCCGGCGAATCTACCACCCCGGACGAAGTGGATCTGATGGTAGCTGAAGCCGGGATAGGTGCCAATCTGGAACTTGTTCAACAGGCTTATGCTGAAAAAGTGAACGCCGTGCTCCACGAAGCTACCTTGCAAAAACCTTCCGGCGACTGGATGCAGCGGGGCGGAAAAACTGGCACCCACAGTGAATACCTGGGCTTTATCCTGGCTGAAATGCAGTTTATGCAGCGCGCATATCCCGGCCAAAAATGGTAATTAGTGTCCGTCCATTTAGTCCGTGTCTGCTCTTTAGAGTCGGGTGTCTGTTCTTTAGAGTTCGAGAACAAGGCGTGTTTTGCCCCAAAAATGGGAGTTTACTCGCGTAAATGACGCTTTTTGGGCCTTCGCATAACGCAGCTATCGGACTATAAAGACAGACACTAACTAGTGTCCGTCCATTTAGTCCGTGTCTGTTCTTTAGAGTTCGAGAACAAGGCGTGTTTTGCCCCAAAAATGGGAGTTTACTCGCGTAAATGACCAGTTTTGGGGCAAAATACAACGCAGTTATCGGACTATAAAGACAGACACTAATTAGTGTGCAATCAATCTTCTGATTCCTGTCCAGCTTTCCCCACCTTCCGTAACGGTAATCCGGCAAAGCAGCATTTGTGCGGTGCCTGACTCATTAACAAAAGGAATCACGTAATAACCCGGCGAATGGCGTTCATTGCGTAGCGTGGCAACCTGCCTGCCAGTCATGTCGGACACCTCTATTTTTACGTGGCATTCCCGCGAGGTATGAAACCGGATATTGGTGGCGTCCACAAAAGGATTGGGTGCATTGTTTTCCAGTGTAAACCACTCAATTTTTTCCAAATCGGTACTTGAAGTCGGAGACAGACATGCTGCCGGAAGTCCGGGGCAATAAGCGCGGCGCGCCAGGGTGCAATCAAGCACGAAGGGGTTCGGTTTGCCATCCTGATAGCCTGCAATAGTCCAGGTTCGGTTCGCTTCGGTCAAATCGGCGGGATCGAGCAGGTGCCAGTTGCACAAAGTCAGGCGTTGCGATTCAAAGTAGCTGTTATCTGCCAGATCCGCTTCTGCTTTGTACATGGTGTAAAAATAAAACATAGCCCGGGCAACATTACCTTTGTGGTCTTCTCGGGGTTCAAATACATAGTCTTTGTACTCGCTGTAGCGCTCAATGTTACTGGTGGGAATATTGCTCTGTTTCTGGTTGAGGTAGAACCATTCTTCTGTTTGATTATCAGCAATTTCTGAGAAAGGTGCATCCCCTCTGGTTCCATTGGGTTCCACCCGGGTAGGGTAGAGGTGGTGCATGTCTGCACGGGGATTCCCGAATTCTGCACCTTTGGATTGCGGATAAGTGTGTTCTGTATTAATGCCATTGGTGCCACCGTCGCCAAATGCAGCGACGGTTGGATCCAGTGCAGGATTGAGGTAAATTTTCATTCCGGTATACACACAGGTCAGGCTGTCGTTGTGGCCATAAATGCGCGAGAACAAGGTGTCGCGCGCATCGTTAAAAGCAAGTACAGTTGTGGGTTTGTAATTCAAAGCCAGCGCATTCAGCAATTCAGTGCCGTTTAGCGCCGGAAAAATGCCCTGGCCTGTACTTTGAAATGCAAAAAAGAGGAAGACAGTTGCTGTAAAAATTCGCGTCATGGGAAAATCCGGTTTATCTTTCCTTCAAAGGTATGATTTCTATGGCTTACCCGTGCAAAAACAGGCAAAATCAAAAGCCAGCAACAAACTCTCGCCCTGGAACAACGTGCTGTCATTGATTCTGCTTGCCTGGAACTGCTGAATATGCGCTTGCTTGTTCAACAACCCCTGTAAGGTGCGCATGACTTTAAAATAGCGCTCTGGGTCGTTGTTTTGCGGGATGTCAGGACTGCCCAAGCGGATCATTAGTTCCCGAAAAACTCCATAGTGATAGGGGGCGTAACGGTCCGGATAACGGAAGGCGAGATATAGAGAAATCATTTGGTAGTTGTCGTTGTGGTAGTGGCTGTTTTCGGGACTTCTCGGATGCATTCGCCTGTAATCCTGGAGCAGTTCTTCGCAGTAGAAGAGGAAGCGATCCATACGTCCTGCAACGTCCCTGGTTTCATTGAATAAATCTCCGAAGAGCTGTCGGGGAAAGTCGGGTTGCAAGGCAATGAACAGCAACATCATCCGTTTGGGTTCGTAGTTTTCGCGGTTCCAGAGCCGTCGTGTCTGTTTATTTTGCAGGCTTTGATCGAACATTTTTGCAAAATCCATCGCTTCGATGTCCCAAGTTTCCTGGAAGATGCGTTGGGATTCCCAATAGTAAAGCCGTTCTTCGGAAGAAAGGCCGCTTTTCAAAAAAGTTTCGTAATCGGCCATTGCTTGCTGGATGCGCTGAAATTGCATAGGTGTGGCTTAAAACCGCAAAGTTAAATGGAAAAGTTAGTCGGAAGTTAGACTTCCCCTTGAGTATGCCGGCAAATTTTTGTTTATTTGAAGATATTAAGTAATCTTGCAAGCATGAAATACCTGATTTTACTCTCCAAACTGCTTGTACTTGGGATTTTGATTGCCGCAGCGTTGACGAGAAATGAATGGAAAGGCCGGCTAAGCGCTCCTTTGGCCAACTTTACCTTCGTGCTGCTTGATTTTCTGGTATTTGCATTTGCCGCCAACCTCCTCATTATTTTGTTGTCTGCCTTCTACCGGAGGCAAAAAAAAATACCTCGGGGGTCTGCAGATAACGTCATTCGCGGTCTGGAAAATATTTATTACATTTTATTTACGGGAGCCGTCATTATTGCGATTTTGGGGTTTTGGGGTATTGATTACATTCAACTTTTTACGTCGCTTAGTATCGTTGCTGCGGCTATTGCTATCATTGGCAAAGATTTTATTGCAGAAATCATCAGCGGTATTTTTATCAGTTTTTCCAAAGAAGTCAACATTGGCGACTACCTCAAAATCGGCGATTACAAAGGCAAAATCACCGACATCAACTTCACTAAAATTGCCCTGCTGAACGACGATGACGATGTCATTTTTATCCCGAACAGTACCGTGTTTTCCAGTGAAATCATCAACTATACGAAAAAAGGGATCCGCAGGGTGAACATTGAATTTGAAGTCAATATTCAACACCTCAAAACCATCGAAGCACTTGAAGCTGAGCTGATCGAAACTTTATCCGACTACCATAAGCACATCGAAAAAAATAGTTTTGTACTGAAAACGGCTAAAATCAAAAAGGATAGCTTAGACTTGAAGTTTCAATACGTCCTCTATCGGATTGACCGCGATCTGGAGCGCGAAATCCGGCGTAAGACGGTGCGTCGGATCGTCAATTACGTCAAATCCCATCTTGCTCCCCCTACACCGGAAGCGAACGAATAGGGGATCAAATATTTTCCATACCTGTAAAAGACGTTTTTTGCTTTTACTTCGTTTCAGCCTATACCTTGAGGGTCGCTGAAATAATAAGTGCCGCTTTCTCCGGGCAAGGCATTTTGATTCTAACCAAGGCGGGGGTTCCCCAAAGCAGGGGGGGAGCAAAAGGACTTCTGGAAAAGTAGACAGTTATTATTTCAGCGACCCTTAGGCAGGTGAGTCTTGTCATACCTTAAACTAAATTCCCGATTTCAGAAGAAAAAGTACCTTTCTACGGGGTAGGGCGTACTTTTTTAGGTCAATTCTTTCAAAAGCGCTATAAAAGCCTTACTTTTCCATTTAAAATAGATCGGTTTATGAAATGCAAGCTGACTTTTCTCTCTATCGCACTGTGCTGGATAGGCACACAGCAGGTTTCTTTTTCTCAAAATTGTGGCACATTCATCTCTGATGACCGTATTATTGGCGGCACCCACATGTTGCGCACCAATTCGGTTACCCTGGTTTTGCGGGGAAACTACAGCTACGGATTGGAATTGGTCAGTAGTGAAAAGGGAATCACGGCGCGGATGTTCTCTAAAGGAGGCGTGGAGTTCAATCAGGACGACGAACTGATTTTTATGGACAGCAACATGGTGCGCCGGAGCTACCGGTTTATTGAAATGGGGGAAATGGGCAATGATAAAGGGACGCCTTTGCACCACAACATCGTTCAGCTGGATGTTGCCGCAGTGCAGTGGTTTGCAGGATCTGATATCACCAACATTTACATCAAAAACAATACGAGCAACGAGATTCGCAAATTTGCCGTAAACGACAACCGCCGCATAGAATTCAAATTAGCGGCTACGTGTTTTAATGAACGTTTAGATAAAAATAAAATCGTGCAGGTAGAAGCTTCTGGCGGAGAAATAGCCCCGGCTACCGGGAATCGGCCCATCAGTTCCACTTCGGGGTCGTTACCCAAAAGCCAACCGGTTCAGAAAACAGGCCAGCCACAAAAAGTTTCGGATATCAGCCAGTTAAATGATGAAGAATTGGCTGCTTTGCGCAAAGAGGTGGTAGACATCAAAGCAAAATTGCGCAAAGAAATCGCTGACGAACGCACCAAAGCCGAACAGGCGAAACGCCAGATTCAGGATGAGGTAGCGCTTTCGCGCGAACAGGCGGCACAACAGAAAAAAGTCTACGCTGACGAAGTGCTGGAAGCACGGAAAAAATCGCAGGAAGAAATAGATCAGGCGCGGAAAGCAATGGCAGATGCCCTGGTGGAAGCAAAAACGAAATCGGGTGGCGAATTAGAAATTATCAATAAAAACGTGGTGGAAGCCCGCCAAAAAGCAGCGGAAGAAGTGCAAAATGCGCGGATGACTTCTGCACAGGAGATTGCCGCTTCCCGCGAACGTGCCGCTGCGGAATTAAAAGCTGCCAAAGAGAAATTAGACCTTGCCAAAATGGAATACGCGGACGAAGTCGCTTCGGCTCGGGAAAATTCAACGAACGAAATCAAACGGATTCGCGAAGAGTCGGTTGCTGCCATTCAAAAGGCACGCGAACAGGCAAAATTAGAGCAGAACAGAACGGTAGACGAAGTGGTAGGTGTGAAAAAAACAGCCGCAGAGCAAATTTTGCAAACACAGGAAACAACGGCACAGGAAGTTGCACGCATTCGCGAAAACGGCGCTTTGGAAAAAGAAAAAATGGCGGTTGACCTGGCTGAATCGCGCCGAAAAATTGCAGAAGAAAAAACGCGGCTGCTGGAATCTAACGCGGCTGAGGTGGCCCAGATCCGGGAAAATTTGGCCCGGGAGAAAGAAGCTGCCGCCACGGAAGTGGCCAACACCCGCAAACGTGCCTCCGAAGAAGTTAGCCAGACCCAACAACAGGTGGCTGCAGAAAAACAACGGGCAGCTCAGGAAACCGATGCCACCCGGCATCAATCTGCGGCAGAGGTGGCTGCAGCCCGTGAAAAAGCGGTGTTGACCATCCAGGAAATCAACAAACAGGAAGCGGATAAAGTCGCCGAAGCCCGCCAACGCGCTGAACAGGAAAAGCAGGTCATCGGGAAGGAAGTAGTGACCGCAAAAGAACTCGCTGCACAGGAAATTACCAGAATTCAAACGGAGCTGGTTGCCGCAATTGCTGCTGCCAAGGCCAAAGAGGCAGAAGTGCAGCAGGCTTCCGCTCAGGAAGTTGCCGCTGCCCGCACCCGCGCCCAGGAAGAAGTGAAAAAAGCCAGTGAAATGGCAGCTACACAAGTTGCCGAAGCCAATAAAAATGCCAGTACGGCTAAAGACCAGTACGTCACAGAAGTGGCAAGCACGCAAAAAACTGCGACAGACCGCATCAAACAAATCCAGGAAGAAGCTGCCAAGTCCATCCAGGATGCCAAAGCCAAAGAAAGCGAAATTAAAAACGCAACTGCTGGCGAAGTAGTCGCCGCACGGGAACGCGGTGCCCAGGAAATCACGACTGCCCGCGAAAATACGGCGCGCGAAATCGCCAAAGCTAAAGAAGCGCTGGCCTTAGCCCAGCAGACTGCGGCTAACCAGGTTTCAGAAACGAAAAAACAATCGGCAGACATCATCAATCAAATCCAGACACAAGAAGCGGAAAGTGTGCGCTTAGCGCGCGAAAAAGGGGCCACTGAACGACAAACTATGGCAAATGAGGTCGCCGCCGCCAAAGAACGCGCCGCCGCCGAAATTGGTGCGACCAACCAACAAGCGGCCAACGAAGTAAAAACGACGCGCGAAAATGCCGCCAAAGAAAAAGAAGCGCAGGCATTGGCGGTACTGAAAGCCCGGGAAGATGCAACTGCTGCCATTGCTAAAACCCGGGAAACGTCCGCTGCTGAGGTCGCCGCCGCTCAAAAAGCTGCTTCAGATGAAATTATCCGTGCCCGCACAGAAGCAGAAAGCAGGAAAGCTGTCTTTGCAAAAGAAGTGGCCGACTCGGATGCCTTAGCAAAAAAAGAAATCACCGATACCCGTGCCAAAGCGGCAGAAGAAGTCAAAGTTGCCCGCGAAGCCAGTGCTACCCAGAAAACGCAGTATGCCAAAGATGCGGAAGACGCCCGCAAATTGTCGCAGACGGAAATCACCGCCGCCCGCAAAGAAGCAGCTGACGCAGTCTACCAGGCGCGCCAGCAATCTACCCAGCAGATTACAAAAGTGAAAGAAGAAACCGCTACCCTCATCACGGAGGAGCGCGCCAAAGTAGATACGTCCAAAAAACAGTTCGGCGAAGAGGTGCTTCAGGCCCGTAAAGACGCCGACGCAAAAGTCGGGGAAGAGCAAAAACGCACCGAAACCGTGCGCCAGCAAGTAGCTGTTGAGAACAAAAAACTCACGGATCTACAAGCTCAGGTAAAAGCCGCCGAAGATAACCTTCGACGCCTGCAAGCGGAAGCGGAAAAGAAAAAAACGGGAAGTAATAATTAGTGTCTGTCTTTATAGTCCGATAACTGCGTTGTGTTTCGCCCCAAAACCGGTCATTTACGCGAGTAAACTCCCGTTTTTGGGGCGAAACACGCCTTGTTCTCGAACTCTAAAGAACAGACACGGGACCAAATAAACAGACAGTAATAAGCGGTTAGAGGTGGTGAGACCTTTGTTAAATGCGAATAACCATGAAAACTATCTTGCACTTCGTTATTCTCTTTTTTCTCCCTTTTCAACTACTTTCAAAAGATGGTTACAGCATCGGCGATACCTTATATGTTTGGTCTGATAATGGGCTGAAATTAAGGGAGGAACCCGGTTTAAAAGCCAGGGCTTTGGAGGTATTGTATGCCTGCGATCCGGTGGTTGTCAGTGAAATAACTGAAAATGAACAAGCTGTTAAAATGTTGGATGTTGACCCGGAGTTAAAGGAGAAGCATCCTTATTTTCTGAAAGGGAACTGGGTAAAAGTAACCACTCTGGATGGAAGAACAGGATATGTATTGGATGTTTATTTGTTAGCGGTGACATGCCATAATGTGCAAGGTCTGTCATTGGTTCGGCGCTTGCAATCTATCCTGCCAGGGTTGAAAACCGATACCATTCATCTTGATCTGGAATTGGAAAGAGTTACAATTAAAAGTACGTTGAATGGCATGGAAATCATCAACGAAATTGGCTCCAATTGGTCGGGTATCACGGTCAGTTTGGAAGGTTGGACTATCGAAGAAGCTTTCGTTTTATTTAATTTTATTAAACGAATTTATCCTGAAAATAGCACTATACGCAAAAATTGGATTGGAGAACTTAATATTAGCAGAGATATTTGCGATATTTTGTTCAAAGATGAAAAGATAAAAATAGTTATTACTGAAACTTGTCATTGTTGAACCTTCGAAAAGGTGTCACCTCTGACATCACCACCATGAAAATTAATCCGGATCGCTTCGCTAAAATCCAAAACCTCGCTGCCCGTCGCCAGCCCGATCTCACCGTCGTGCTTGAAAACGTACACGATCCACATAATATCGGAGCGGTTTTGCGCACTTGCGATTCTGTGGGCATCAAAGAAATCTATGTGCTGTACACCGATCCGGATCTTGCGCGCCATTTTATTGCGGTTGGGAAACGCACCTCAGCCGGTTCGCGCAAATGGGTGGATGTGCATCTTTTTACCCACGCAGAAACCTGTTTTGACCTGGTGAAACAGCGCTACGGCAACCTCTGGGCGACTCACCTTGCGACAGATTCCTGTAGTCTTTACGACCTGACCCTTTCCGAATCTGCGGCCCTGCTTTTTGGCAACGAACAATACGGACTTTCCGAAATGGCTCTCTCATATTCCAGCGGCAATTTTGTCATCCCACAAATGGGCATGGCGCAAAGCCTGAATATTTCGGTGGCCTGCGCAGTTTCACTGTATGAGGCATATCGCCAGCGCCAGGTGAAAGGTTATTACGATCATCACCCCGGGATGCCGGAAACAGCCCGCGCTGCTTTGCTGGAGGACTACCTCGCCCGGCATGCCACGCAGGAGAGCATGCGGATTTTTAGGCATGAGGAGGTTCAAGGGGGCAAGTAGGCCTCGCGCGATTTATCCGCCAGGTTTCCCCCGGCATTTTAGGGTCTGCCAACCAAAGTTGGCGACCACATCACCGCATAAACTCCCAAGCCGTCTGGTAAGCGCCTTCGCTTTCGCAGTAGCGCAAAAAATCTTCGTAAAAAGCATGGCCGCCAATGGTGGCGCTGTCGCCAACCACAATAAGTTGCAAGCGGGCGCGCGTCATGGCCACGTTCATGCGGCGGTAATCGCTGAGAAATCCGATTTCGCCTTTCATATTCGAGCGCACGAGCGACAAATAAACGACATCGCGCTCTTGCCCCTGGAAGGCATCTATGGTGTTGATTTCTAAAGGAATATTTGCTAATCGCTCATCGAGGGCAACGTTTTGTTGCATCCAGTTGACCTGTTCCCGGTAAGGGGAAATGACGGCAATTTCCGGCAAGGGGTGGTCGCCGTGGGCTTCGACGAGTTGGTACAAGTGTTCGCAAAGGATCTGGAATTCTTCGGGGTTGAAGCGGCTCTGGTAAGCCGGGTGTAGTTGCTCCTCAAAGCCACAGCCTGCTGTATCCAAAAACACCAGGGGCGTATTGGCTTCGATGGGCAGTTGGCGTTCCGCGACGGAGGCATGGGCAACCAGGGCGTTGTTGTAAAATTTATGGTTGGAAAAACCCATAATCACTGCGTTCATGCGGTACTGCACACTGAGCAGGCTGGAGCGGTCTGCGCGGTACAGACATTTTTCGAGCATGGTCACGGCGAATCCCTGTCGCCTTGCAGTTTCTGATTTGACGGTGGGCGGCAACTGAAACGGGTCGCCAGTGAGCACCACTTTTGAAGCTTTGAGGATGGGAATCCAGGTGGCCGCTTCCAAGGCCTGTGCTGCTTCGTCAATGACCACCGTTCGGAATTTGCGTTTTTCCAGTACCTTATTGGCGGCGCCGACCAGCGTACAGGTAATCACATCTGCACCATCGAGAATCTGGTTCAGCAAACGCTCTTCCATTTGATTGGCCCAGGCCATCAGCTCGCCGGCTTCCTTAAAAAGTTGCTTGCGTTCATCGTGTTCTTCCCGGCCAAATTTGCGCCGGAAACGCTTCGCTTCGCGCCGCAGCGCATTGGCTTCCACCTTGACTTTTTTAATATGCTTGCTATCAGGATGTTGGGCCATTTGCACTTCCAGCGTATGCCGGACCATGTCTTCATCTACCCGCGAAATATTGCCGATGCGCACCACAGATAAGCCCTCGGCGGCAATGCGTTCAGTGAGCAGGTCAGCAGCTGCGTTGCTGGGTGCGGTTACCAGCACGGTATTTTCAGTTTTGCACAACAATTTAACCGCCTGAACGAGTGTGGTCGTTTTTCCGGTACCCGGCGGCCCGTGGATAAGTGCAATATCCTGAGCTGCAAGGACTTCCCGCACTGCTTCGCATTGAGAGCTGTTCAGGGAAGGAATTTCAAGCGCGGAATTGATTTCGGAAAACCGAGCCGTTTGCCTGCCTAAGATCACCTCGCGCAGATCCGCTAAGCGATCATTTTTGGCATTCATCACCATGCGCAAAGCACGCTCCATCTCAAGATAAGTGCGTTCGTCAAACAATAAATCTACGCCAACCTGACCCAGCGTGGCCCATTCCGGCACGTACTCTGCATTCAGGATGATGTGCATTTTATTTTTATCCACAAAATGGATGATGCCGCTAATTTCGGGCCTTTTGGCCCCCGCCTGTTGGGTAAACAAGCTGACGGTTTTGCCAGCCCTGAACTGGTGCTCCTTAATTTTGTCGGGTTTTTCCACCACCACAAAAGCCCGGTCGCCCACGGAAAAGCCTGTGCGAACCACCGCCACCGGATACCAGCAATAGCCTTTTTCAACGCGCTCCGCTAAAGGCAAACTTTGCACAAACCGGCGGTGTTGTTCAAAATCTTCTTCTTTTTCGATTTTCAGCAGGGCGAGCAACTGCTCTAATTCACTCAAGGCTTCTAATGACATACACGCTAAACTATCAGTTGAATGGAATTGTATTTACGAAGGTACGGTAAAGTAGAAAGTAGAGGGTAGAAAGTAGAGGGTAGAAGGGGTAATTTTAACCTTGATGTACTTTAACCTTTAACCTTGAAAACCAGTAACCAATACACCAGCAATCACTTATGGCAATCGCTTTTAAAGATCAAGTATCCGCGCTCCGGCATTTGCCAGAATTTTTCAAACTTATCTGGAACACGCATCCGGGAATGGCCATTGGCAATATTGGCCTGCGCCTGCTGCAATCCGTCATCCCATTAGCCACGCTTTATGTCGCCAAAGAAATCATTGACGAAGTCATTCGCTTAGTTGAGGTCAAAGATGCACAGTTTACTTACCTCTGGACTTTGGTCGCCATAGAAGCTGCACTGGCCATCGTATCCGACCTGATCAGCCGGGGCATTAACCTGCTCGACAGCCTGCTTGGAGATTTGGTCTCCAACCGCACTTCGGTAGAACTCATGCGCCATGCCGCCACGCTCGATTTGTACCAGTTTGAAGACTCGGAGTTTTACGACAAATTAGAGCGAGCGCGCCGCCAAACCACAGGCCGCACCGTATTGATGTCGCAGTTGCTCTACCAATGCCAGGACATCATCACGCTGTTGTTTTTGGGTGCGGGCATCGTCTTGTTCAATCCCTGGCTCCTCCTGATTTTGATTGTAGCCGTGATTCCTTCCTTTCTCGGAGAGACGCATTTCAACCAGGAAAGCTATTCCCTGACCCGCGGCTGGACTCCCGAGCGGCGTGAATTGGACTACCTGCGATACATCGGTGCCAGCGACCAAACGGCAAAAGAAATCAAGTTGTTCAACTTGGCCGATTTTTTGACCAACCGGTTCCGGGAAGTCTCCGACCGGTATTACTTTGCCAACCGGAAATTAGCCATCCGTCGGGCAGGGTGGGGGAGTTTGTTGTCGGCATTCGGCACCTTGTCCTATTACGGCGCTTATGTTTTTATTTTGTTTCAGGCTGCCGGGGCGGTCATCACCATCGGAACGCTCACTTTTTTGTCGGGGTCGTTTAATCGCATGCACGGGCTGTTGCAAGGCGTGATGACCCGCTTTTCGCGCATCGCGGAAGGCGCTTTGTATTTGCAGGATTTGTTTGACTTTTTTGCCATCAAACCGGAAATCATTTCCCCGCCGGGTGGTTTGCCCTTTCCGGAAAAAGTGCAGCAGGGATTTACATTTGAAAACGTGAGTTTTAAATACCCGGGAAATGCGCGGTGGGCCATTCGCGATCTGTCTTTCCACCTCAACAAAGGAGAAAAACTGGCGCTTGTTGGCGAAAACGGTGCTGGCAAAACGACGCTGGTAAAACTCTTAGCCCGACTTTACGAACCCACAGAAGGCCGAATTTTGCTGGACGGGGTAGACATCCGGAATTACGACCTGGAGTCGCTTCAACGCAACATCGGGGTCATTTTTCAGGATTTTGTGCGGTTCCAGTTAAAAGCCGGCGAAAACATTGCCATTGGCGGGATTGAAGCGGTTGAAGACATGTCCCAGATTTACGATGCGGCTGAAAAAAGTTTAGCAAATACGGTCATTGACCAGCTCCCCGAGCGCTATGAGCAGTACTTGGGCAAGCGGTTTGCCAATGGCACCGAACTTTCCGGCGGGCAGTGGCAAAAAATCGCGCTTGCCCGGGCTTACATGCGCGATGCCCAGTTGCTCATCTTAGACGAGCCTACGGCCGCATTGGATGCCCGCGCTGAATACGAGGTGTTCCAACGCTTCTCCGAACTCATTGAGGGCAAATCTGCAGTCTTGATTTCCCATCGTTTTTCCACCGTACGAATGGCCGACCGCATTCTTTTTCTTGAAAATGGGCAATTGCTGGAAATTGGCAGCCACGAAGAATTATTGGAGCAGGGCGGGAAATACGCCGAGCTGTTCCGCTTACAGGCAAAAGGGTATTTGTAAGTTTTTATCGGATGCCCTCAATAAATGCCGCAGTTGCCGCCGCCACATCATCCACATTTTCCAATGCGCGGATGAACGCGCTGCCAATGATAGCGCCATTGGCATAACGGCAGGCAATATCAAAGGTATTGCGGTCGGAAATACCAAAACCGATCAACCGTGGATGCGGCAGATTCAGGTTGTTGATGCGCTGAAAGTAGGCTATTTGCTGTTCCGAAAGCTCCTTGCTGCCACCAGTAATGGCGTTGTTGGAAACTATGTAAATAAAGCCCCGAGTCAGCCCGCTTGCTTTAAGGATGCGGGCCTCGCTTGTCTGGGGCGTAATGAGAAAAGAAATGCCTAGGTCTAAGGCTTCAAATTGCGCTTTATAATAATTTTCATATTCCTCTAAAGGCATATCCGGCAAAATGAGCGCATCAATTCCAGTTGCTTTGCAAGCTTGCAAAAACGCGCTTTCCCCGTATTGCATCATCTGATTGAAATACCCCATGAGCACTAATGGGATCTGGGTTTTTTCGCGGATGGCGCGGATTTGTTCAAACAAAATGCGCAGCGTCATGCCATTGGCCAGCGCAACCTGGCTGGATTGCTGGATGGTTGGACCATCTGCAAGCGGATCGGAATAGGGCATGCCTATTTCGATGAGGTCAACGCCGGCTTTTTCCAATGCAAAAACAATGGATTCAGTGTCGTTGAGCTTCGGAAAACCAGCGGTGAAGTATATATTGAGGATGCGCTCTTTTTTTTGAAAAAAGAGCTGTTGCAAACGTTTCATGGATAAAAAATTTAAGCGTAACTGGAAAAAAAACTGCGCCAGCGCATTTGCAAGACTCCGAGAATGGCTTCTCGTACAATACCTTTCGACATCTTGGAAACCCCTTCCGTTCGGTCTGTAAAAGTGATGGGAACCTCTGCGATGCGGAAACCGAGAGATCGCGCTGCGAATTTCATTTCAATCTGAAAAGCATAACCAACGAACCTGACTTTATTCAGGTCAATGGTTTCCAGTACTTTCCGTTTGTAGCAAATAAAGCCGGCAGTTGGGTCTTTCACCGGCATCCAGGTGATGAAGCGTACGTATAAAGAAGCGCCTAAAGAAAGGAAAATTCGGTCAGCCGGCCAATTGATGAGCTTGCCGCCGCGAACATACCGCGAGCCGATGGCTAAGTCGGCTTGTCCGCCGGCGCAGGCTTCCAAGAGGTGCAGCAGGTCGTCCGGATTATGAGAAAAATCAGCATCCATTTCAAAAAAGTATTCATATTCCCGATTCAGACCCCAGCGAAATCCGGCGATGTAAGCGGTTCCTAATCCCAGCTTTCCGGCCCGCTCCAGCAAAAAAAGTCGCCCCGGATACCGCAATTGTTGCGCTTTAACCAAAGCGCCGGTACCGTCCGGCGAGCCATCATCCACAATGAGCAGGTGGAAGGGGTGACCGAGCGAGAACACCTTTTCAATCATACGAACGATGTTCTCTTTTTCATTATACGTTGGGATGATGACTAAGCTGTCTGACAAAACATGCGGGTTAAGATGAATGAAGCCCCAAATATAAAGCAATTTTCTACAAAAGGAATAAGCACAGGTGTCTGTAACTAAACAGATTTTGCAATATTGTTCCAATGCTCCACGTATAGCTTGAGCTTTTTTACAGATATTCGCGATTAAATTCAAACCTATGAAAAGAGGCCTCACTGCTTTATTTTGCTGCTTTGTCGGCTTGCTTTTTGCTCAGGGGCCGGTCAGCGGTTTTTTGCCCGATGCAGGCAAAACCGACATTGCCGTCACCTATGCCTACGAGCATTTCAGCAAGTACTATTTCGGCGCTCAAAAACAGGAAATTGAGCAGATCATGCATACAGCCAGTATTTTTCTGGAACATGGCCTTTCTGCCAAAAGCAGCCTCGTCTTATCAGCCCCCTATCTCTGGATTGGTGAAACCCGTGGACTTCAGGACGGAGCCGTGTTTTTGAAGTTCAAATCCTATTATAAAGAAGACACAAACGGGAACCTGTCCGTGATTGGCGCACTGGGCGCAACTTTTCCGCTATCGCAGTATTCCACCGAAGTGAGCAACCCTATTGGCGCCCTTGCAACTTTGCTGCAAGGCAGGATTGTGGCGCAATACAACTCGGTTTTCGGGGCTTTTGCACATGTCCAGACAGGGCTTGATGTGCGGGTTTCTCCGGATAACCTCTACGCGCTGCCGATTGTATTCCGGTTAGGTTATGGCGGTTCCTGGTTCTACGCAGATGGCTGGTTAGAGTATTATCATACCTTAAATGCCGGTTCAGATGTTTCGGTTACCGGGGGCAGCGGTTCCACCTGGTTGCGGGTAGGCGGTACCCTGTATTATCCGGTAACAGATCGCTTTGGCGGATTTTTGGGCTTTGCGCAAATCTTAAGTGGGCGCAACATTGGGCTTTCTTCCCGCTGGAATCTTGGGTTGGTTTGGAAACTTTGACAGTGTCTGTCTTTTTAGTCCGATAGCTGCGTTATGCGAACAGGAGACCTCCCGAATTTTCATCAGGCCGATCCTGTAAGGACCAAATATCGGTAGACACGGAGCATTTCGGTTGGTTTTTCGTGCCGTAGGTACGCAATATAGCGTCAACATTGCGTACCTACGGCACGAAACGGGACAATTCGATGCTTTTTCTACCGATATTTCGCCCCGATGGGGCGTGAAAATTCGGGATGATGCATGTTCATATGCCTTGCTCTCGAACGCTAAAGAACAGACACCGACTAAATGGACGGACACTAATTATGCTGTTAGGGTTTTTCAAAAACAAAATTATTCACATACCCGGGTGCTTCCCAGAAGCGTCCTTCGCTTTCTTGCTGATGGATTGCGGGGTCGAATGCTTCAACCCCGTGCAGTTTTCCATCCAAAATAAAATAGCCGCGATACCCCCATTCAAGCATCATTTGCAAAATATCCGATACGCTGCCTGTTTTGAGGTGGCGGGTTTCGCATTCCATTAAAATACGTGGATGGTATTGTTGGAGCAATTGTGATCCTCCTTTTAATACTTCAGCTTCGTGCCCTTCAACGTCAATTTTTAATAAATTGGGAACAATGCCGCGTTCAAAAAAATAGCCGTCTAAAGTAACGGTTTGAACTTCCTGTGTTTGAACTTCAGTCCCTTGCTGGTTCAATGCATTTAGCGATGCCCCGGGTGAGGCACCGCTGGCTGTTTTGGGAATGTAAAGAAGAAATGTCCCGGCATTTGAAGAAACACCTTCGTTTTCGAGGGTAATGTTTTGATAAGCAAATCGTTGCAGGATTGACTTCAAGTACTGATACAGCCGGGGTTGGGGTTCAAAAGCATAGCAATGACCTGTTTTGCCGACGCTTTTGCGCATCCAGTACAAGTATCCGCCCTTGTGACAACCAATGTCTACTGCGGTATCTCCAGGTTTCAAACTGCGGAGGATATAGGCAATTTCGACTGGATCAATCCGATAGCGATAGCGGTAGGCGCGGTACAGGTACTTGATGGCTTGGATCATGTTTCGTGGTTTTAGAACCCTTGCAAGCCGCAAAAGTAGGCCCGGGAAACCGCAAAACAAACCATCGCGTGAACAAATCCAAGATTTACTCCAAGCGGATCTCGTCAACTGCCGCGCCGGAGGGAACCATTGGGAATACGTTTTCTTCCTGCTCCACTTTGACGTGCAGCAGATAGGGGCCGTCATGGTCCAGCATTTCTGCTATGGCGTCATCCAACTCGCCAACTTTTTCTATGGTGCGCCCGGGCATGCCAAATCCTTTTGCAATGGTCACGAAATCAGGATTTTGCAATTCAACGGAAGAATAGCGCCGTTCAAAAAACAGTTGCTGCCATTGACGAACCATACCCAGGAAATTGTTGTCGAGGATCACAATTTTGACGCCTACATGCCATTGCACGCAAGTGCCCAGCTCCTGAAGGGTCATCTGGAATCCGCCGTCGCCAATGAAGGCAACCACTTCCCGGTGTGGGTGGGCCATTTTGGCACCAAAAGCTGCGGGAAGCCCGTAGCCCATCGTGCCGGCACCTCCGGAGGATACCCATTGATCCTGACCTTTGTATTCGTAGTAGCGTGCAGCGGCCATTTGGTGCTGCCCGACGTCGGTGGCGACAATGGCCAGGCCTTTGGTATGATTTGAAATTGCGCGAACGACCTGCCCCATCCGCAACTTACCTTCGCTCGTTGATTTCAGGTCGCGGCTATGTACTTTTTCATCCTCAATGCGGTCACAGGCGTGGAAAGAAGCAATCCAATCCGGGTAAGTTTTTGTTTTGATCAAGGGCCAGAGCTGCTCAAGCGCATATTTGGCATCCGAATGAACGGCCACCTCGGTCTTTACGTTCTTATTGATTTCCGAACGGTCAATTTCGATGTGGATGACTTTAGCTTGTTTGGCATAACGGGCGAGGTTGCCGGTCACCCGGTCATCGAAGCGCATACCAATGGCAATCAGAACGTCGCATTCGTTTTGTTTCATATTTGGCCCATAATTGCCGTGCATACCCAGCATCCCCATGTGCAGCGGGTGATCGGACGGGATTGTAGACAAGCCGTGGATGGTGCAGGCCACCGGGATTCCTGATTTTTCCACGAAAGCGCGAAAAACTTCGTGCGCGTGGGCAATATGAATGCCGTGGCCAGCAAGAATGAGCGGTTTTTTTGCCTGGTTGATCAGTTCTGCGGCAGATTGAATCACATCAGGCGTTGGTTTGGGAAAAGGATGGTAACTCCGGATGGTCGGGCGTGGCCGGTAACTAAAATCCAGCGATTCTACCTGTGCATTTTTGGTGACATCAATAATAACAGGGCCGGGACGTCCGGAATTGGCGATGTAAAATGCTTTCGCAAATACTTCCGGAATCTCGGATGCTTTGGTGATTTGATAATTCCATTTCGTTACCGGAATCGTACAGTTAATAACGTCCGTTTCCTGGAAAGCATCTGACCCCAGCAAGTGGCTGAACACCTGGCCAGTAATGCAAACCAACGGGGTGGAATCAAGTATGGCGTCGGCCAAACCAGTCATGAGGTTCATCGCACCGGGGCCGGAAGTTGCCATGCAAACGCCCGTTTTACGAGTAACACGGGCATAGCCTTCTGCTGCATGAATGGCCCCCTGTTCGTGTCGGGGCAATATGTGCCGCAACCGATCCTGAAAATGGTACAACGCATCGTAAACCGGCATGATGGCGCCTCCGGGATAGCCGAAGATCGTGTTCACACCCTCTTCGAGCAAGCAGGTGAGGATGGCTTCGGCACCACTCATGATGCGGCTTTGCGGTAATTCATCCAGAGCTGGAGCAGCCTGTTGATGCATGGTCATAATTTTATGATTTTGATGCTTCGATCGTATACAATTAGTACCTGTCCATTTAGTCCGGTGTCTGTTCTTTAGGGTTCGAGAGTAAGGCGTGTTTTGCCCCAAAAATGGGAGTTTACTCGCGTAAATGACCAGTTTTGGGGCAAAATACAACGCAGTTATTGGACTATAAAGACAGACACTATTTAGCCGGTTATACAGCCTTCGCTTGCCGAACCAACCAACAGGGCATACTTATACAACCATCCGCTTTTCGCGCTGTTTTCGGGTGCCTGCCAAGTCGCTCGCCTTCGTTCTATTTCCGCTTCATCCAGATCGGCGTGCAGCAATTTTCGGGTCGCGTCAATTGTAATGCGGTCTCCGTCTTTCAGCAGGGCGATGAGCCCGCCGGTTTGTGCTTCCGGGGTAATGTGCCCCACCACAAAGCCGTGTGTGCCGCCCGAAAAACGCCCATCGGTGATGAGTGCCACTTTGTCACCTAAGCCTTCGCCCATGATGGCGGAAGTGGGTTTCAGCATTTCGGGCATGCCCGGGCCGCCTTTGGGGCCGCAATACCGAATAACTACGACATCGCCGGGTTGAATGATTTTTTGTTTAATGCCTTCGTTTGCAGCATTTTCACTGTCGAATACGCGTGCGCTGCCTATAAAAACTTCGCCTTCTTTTCCAGTAATTTTCGCAACAGAACCTTGCTCGGCTAAGTTGCCGTACAAAATCTGGATATGCCCGGTTGGTTTGATGGGATGATCAAAGGGGTGGATAATGTCTTGTCCCGGAGAAAGATCTGCTACGTCTTCCAGGTTTTGGGCTATCGTTTTTCCGGTTACGGTCAGGCAATCGCCTTTGAGGTACCCGGCTTTCAGCAGCATTTTCATTACGGCAGGCACCCCGCCAACCCGATAAAGGTCTTCCATCACGTACTTACCGCTGGGCTTTAAGTCGGCAAGAAAAGGTACGCGGTCGCTGATGCGCTGAAAATCGCTGAGATCGAGGGGAACCCCCACCGATTTAGCCATGGCGATCAGGTGCAGTACGGCATTGGTGGATCCACCGAGAACGGTCACAATAGTAATGGCATTCTCAAAGGCATCGCGTGTCATGATGTCGGACGGGCGAATATTGCGCTCCAGCAGGTTGCGAATGGCAGCGCCAACCCGCAGGCAGTCCTGTGTTTTTTCTTCTGTGATGGCAGGATACGAAGAATTATTCGGCAAGCTCATGCCCATTGCTTCAATCGCCGAAGCCATCGTATTGGCCGTATACATACCGCCACAGGCACCTGGACCGGGGCAGGCGTGTCGTACAATGCCCTGAAATTCTTCATCGTCTATTTTTCCGGCATTTTTTTGCCCCAGAGCCTCGAAGGCGGAAACAATGTCGAGTTTTTTCCCGGCATGGCAACCCGCACTGATGGTGCCGCCATAAACGAGAATAGCCGGGCGGTTCAGCCTGCCTATCGCCATCATGGCACCGGGCATGTTTTTGTCGCAGCCTACCACCGTAACTAACGCGTCGTACCACTGAGCGCTCATGACCGTTTCAATGGAATCGGCAATGATTTCCCGGGAAGGCAGCGAATACCGCATCCCGGAAGTGCCCATCGAAATGCCGTCGCTGACGCCGATGGTGTGAAAAATTAAGCCGACCAGGTCGCTTTCCCAAACGCCCTGTTTAACAAGGGTTGCCAGGTCGTTGAGGTGCATGTTGCAGGTGTTGCCTTCCCATCCGGTGCTGACAATTCCGACCTGTGCTTTTTTCAAATCTGCTTCCGTCAGGCCGATGCCGTGTAACATGGCTTGCGCTGCGGGGAGTGATTTGTCCTGCGTAATGTGCTTGCTGTATGTGTTAAGTTCCTGCATATTAGGTAGTTGAAATGCAGCAGATTCGCAGACTTTTGGATTGGGCAGAATTGCTTCTTTGATTCACGACGAAACTGCGTTTCCAAAGGTGGCGTAAAATTCAGTGTAGAATAAATGAGATTTTGGCACTCTTACGAGCTTTATAGGTAGGAGAAATCTTCTTTAGCGATTAATTATCAATGGTTTAACCGGCTTTGACTTACAAGCTATAACACGAAATTTGGGTGTTGGGAATTGTGCCTTCCGAATGAGGCTACCGCTGCGTATTTGGTGTGACCGCGAGGGTCGCGCCCCACGAATGGCCGAAATTACCATCAAACGTCCCTGAAATGGCATAATAAACCTGACATAGCCTGAAAAAATGTCATAAAACCCGTTTTGGCACGGCTTGTGATGAGGCATCGGTGTCATTGAATCAATCATTGTTTAACCAAAATATAGACACCTTAACTTATGAGGCCTATTAACGACAGAGTAGTTGTCAAGCCTGCACCTGCAGAGGAGAAAACGAAAGGCGGCATTATCATTCCCGATACGGCCAAAGAAAAGCCACAAAGGGGCGAAGTAGTTGCTGTTGGTCCTGGTAAAGAAGGAAACCTGATGACTGTTCAGGTTGGCGACATCGTCCTTTATGGCAAGTATGCCGGACAGGAATTGAACTATGAAGGAGAAGATTATCTCATCATGCGTGAGGACGACGTCCTTGTAATCCTGTAATGATCTGACATAACGGCAGTCTGGTCATTTTTTTTTTTCGTTTCAAAAAAGTATCAATCCAATATGGCTAAGGAAATCAGCTTTGATAGAGATGCGCGCGAGAGGTTGCGCATCGGCGTGGATGCGCTCGCCAACGCTGTAAAAGTAACATTAGGCCCAAAAGGCCGCCATGTCGTACTTCAGAAAAGCTTCGGCGCACCGCAGATCACCAAGGATGGTGTGACGGTTGCAAAAGAAGTGGAACTGGAAGACGCCGTGGAAAACATGGGCGCTCAAATGGTAAAAGAAGTCGCCTCAAAAACGGCTGACATTGCCGGCGATGGCACAACGACCGCAACGGTTTTGGCACAAGCCATGATCAATGCCGGTTTGAAAAACGTAACAGCCGGTGCCAACCCGATGGATCTCAAGCGTGGGATGGACAAGGCAGTTAAAGTGGTTGTCAATAACCTGAAACAACAATCAGAAACCATTGGCGACGATTTTAACAAAATTCGCCAGGTTGCTGCAATTTCTGCCAACAACGACGATGAAATCGGCAAACTGATCGCTGATGCGATGAAGCGCGTGACAAAAGACGGCGTCATTACAGTGGAAGAAGCGAAAGGTACCGACACTTATGTGGAAGAAGTACTGGGTATGCAGTTTGACCGGGGTTATCTCTCTCCTTATTTCGTAACGAATGCGGAGGAAATGATTACGGAATACGAACACCCGCTCATTCTGATCTACGACAAAAAAATCTCCAATATGCAGGAATTCCTGCCCATTCTTGAAAAAGTAGTGGGTACCGGACGTCCTTTTCTTATTATTGCAGAAGACATTGAAAGCCAGGCGCTTGGCGTATTGGTGGTGAACCGCCTGCGCGCAGGCCTGAAAGTGGTTTCGGTTAAAGCTCCGGGCTTTGGCGACCGCCGTAAAGCAATGCTGGAAGACATCGCAGTCCTCACGGGCGCTACGGTCATCAGCGAAGAAAAAGGATACAAGTTAGAAAATGCTGAAATCGCTCATTTGGGGCAGTGCGAAAAAATCACCATTGACAAAGACAATACCACGATAGTCAATGGCAAAGGTGATGCGGATCAAATCAAAGCGCGCATCAACCAGATCAAACAGCAGATCGAAAGTTCTACTTCCGATTACGACAAAGAAAAACTGCAGGAACGTCTGGCTAAATTGTCAGGCGGTGTTGCCGTTCTTTATGTTGGCGCGCCTACGGAAGTAGAAATGAAAGAGAAAAAAGACCGCGTGGATGACGCATTGCATGCTACCCGCGCTGCTATTGAAGAAGGCATCGTTGCCGGAGGCGGGGTGGCTTTAGTACGCGCAATCAGCTCATTGCGCAATCTGAAAGGCGAAAACGAAGACCAAACGATCGGGGTCAGCATTATTCGCAAGGCGCTCGAATCGCCCCTGCGGATCATTGTTGAAAATGCAGGTGTAGAAGGTTCCGTCGTCCTGCAAAGAGTACTAAACGGGAAAGACAGCTTCGGCTACAACGCCCGCACGGATAAATACGAAGACCTGAAAAAGGCTGGCGTCATTGACCCGACTAAAGTAACGCGCATCGCCCTTGAGAATGCCGTATCTATTGCAGGTATGGTGTTGACTACCGAGTGTGTGGTGAGCGAAAAAGTAGATAAAAATGCCGGGTCTCCTCCAATGCATGGCGGCGGCGGCATGGGCGGCATGATGTAATCATTCGCCAATCCGTTTAGAAAGCCTTCCCGCAAATTTGTGGGAAGGCTTTTGTTTTTTTAGCGAGGTATCTATTTCGGTTGTATTTTTAGCTGCTTCTTTCGGATAATGTACGCCTTGGCTATCGGTTCGATCTGCAGAATAATCGCTACCTTTCCGGCCTGCTGACCAAGACTTTTGCGTTGGTATAAAAGTAGAATGCAGAAGGAGCATTGCAAGATGTGGAATAAATAACGCAATCAATTACAATGACTTTTCTTATATATTTAATTTTTCGGAACAATTGCTTTTTGCCTTTTGCCCCTTGCTTTTTTTGTTTCCTTTTTTGCTCCCTTTCTGCTTGCACGAACCAGGAATCTGCTTTGGCACCAAAGCTGTTTCAGTCATTGAACCCTTCCACCACAAAAGTTGACTTCATCAACCAACTCAATGAAGACGAGTCGTTTAACATCATTCAATACCTCTATTACTACAACGGCGGCGGGGTAGCCGCAGGCGACCTCAACAATGACGGCCTGCCCGATTTGTATTTCACCGCCAACCAATTGCCGAACAAACTCTACCTGAACAAAGGCAACCTCCAATTTGAAGATACTACGGAAAAAGCCGGAGTGGCCGGCAAAGGCTTATGGAAAACCGGCGTAGCGATGGCCGATGTGAACGGCGACGGCTGGTTAGATATCTACGTTTGTCAGGTGGGCGATTACAAAAGCATCAAAGGGCGCAACGAACTATTCATCAACAACGGCGATTTAACTTTTACAGAAAGTGCAGCGGCTTACGGGATTGATTTTCAGGGATTTTCTACACAAGCTGCTTTTTTTGACTACGACGGCGACGGCGACCTCGACCTGTACCTGCTCAACCACTCCGTTCATGCGTCCGAAAATTATAGCGACTCCGGTATCCGTCAGCGCCGCGACCCGCTTTCCGGCGACCGGCTCTATCGAAACGAGGGCGGAAAATTCACCGATGTCAGCGAAAAGGCGGGCATTTACGGCAGCCGGATCGGATACGGCTTAGGGGTAGCCGTAGGCGACCTCAACGACGACGGATGCCCGGATCTCTACATTTCCAACGATTTTCACGACAATGATTACCTGTACTACAACAATTGCGACGGTACGTTCCGGGAAGCAATTACCGCGTCCATCGGGCACACCACCACCTTTTCGATGGGGAGCGACGTGGCGGATTTTAACAATGACGAGCGATTAGATTTGCTGACTTTAGACATGAAACCCGAAGATGCTTTTGTGCTGAAAAGTTCGGTTGGTGCCGATCCTTACAATATTTACAAGTTCAAACTGAGTTTTGGCTACCACTACCAGTACCCCCGCAACATGCTGCAGTTGAATCTCGGCAAGCCTAAGGGATACGAAACCCAATTCGCCGAGATCGGCCAGTTGGCTGGTGTAGATGCTACGGACTGGAGCTGGTCGGCGCTTTTTTGTGATTTAGACGGCGACGGCTGGAAAGATATTTTTATCGGCAATGGCATTCTGCGTCGGCCAAACGACTTAGACTACCTTAAATACACGGCCAACCGCCAGGTGCAGCAATCCAATGCCGACCTCGATATTGCCGCTAAAATGCCGAGCGGTTTGGTGCCCAACTATGCCTTTCGGAACAAAGGCGACCTGACCTTTGAGTCGGTTGCTGCATCCTGGGGGCTTGATCTTTCGGGGTCTTCAAACGGCGCAGCCTACGCCGACCTGGATGGCGACGGCGACCTCGATCTGGTGATGAATAACCTGAATGCACCCGCTGCTATTTTTGAAAATCGCTCGCGGGAGTTGCTGAAAAACAACTTCCTGCGCATTTCGCTCCGAGGCAAAGGCGGAAATCCGTTCGGTATTGGCGCCCGGGTGACGATCGAATCGGGCGGAGGCCGGCAAATGCAGGAGTTGCAAACCACACGGGGATTCCAGTCTTCGGTCGAGCCGGTGCTGACGTTTGGGTTGGGCACGGCTGCGGATGTTGACCAAATTACCATTCGATGGCCGGATGGCAAGGTGCAGCAATTATCAAAAGTGGCCGCAAATCAAACCCTGACGGTTGCCTACGAAAAGCGGCCTGACGCCCCAATACTTAACGGAGCAGCCACCAAAACGGTGTTTGAAGACATCACGGCGCAATCTGGTCTGCGCTTTCAGCACCTCGAAAATGATTACACCGATTTCGACCGGGAGCCGTTGATGCCCCATGCGCTGTCCACACAAGGACCCCGTCTGGCACAGGGCGACGTAAACGGGGATGGCTTAGACGACCTTTTTGTATGCGGTGCCAAAGGCCAGCCAGGGGCAATTTTTATCCAATCCGGTCAAACCGGGCAATTTAACCAACGCCGCCAGCTTGCGCTGGAAAATGACCGTTTGAAAGAAGATACCGACGCTGCGTTTTTTGATGCCGATGGAGACGGGGATCTGGACTTATACGTAGTCAGTGGCGGAGGGGAAGCCGCAGGGGAATCGGACGAGTTGCTCGATCGCTTGTACGTGAACGACGGACAGGGAAATTTTGCGCTTTCAGAAGGCGCGCTGCCGCTTGCCTACACGAACGGAAGTTGTGTGCTCCCGCTCGATTTTAATGGCGACGGAGCGCTTGATTTATTTGTTGGCGCGCGTTCAATACCAGGAAGTTATGGTGTTCCGCCAGCTTCGATGCTGTTGCAAAATGATGGCAAAGGCAAGTTTCTGGACCGAACGGCAGCCATTGCGCCCAACTTGTCAAAAGCCGGTATGGTGACGGACGCCGCATTGGCAAATATCGCCGGGAAAACCTGGCTCGTTGTGGTCGGTGAATGGATGCCGGTAACCGCGTTCAGTATTACCGAGCGCTGGAAAAAAGTAGAAACGCCAAACTCCGACGGCTGGTGGAATACCGTGTTGGCGCATGATTTTGATGGCGATGGGAACGACGAGTTGTTGCTGGGCAATCTGGGTCTGAATTCCGATTTGAGAGCCACGGAAAAAGAACCAGTTTCGCTGTACGTGCATGATTTTGATCACAACTTTTTTTCGGATCCGGTACTCAGGTATTACAAACAAAATCAACCTTACAGCTACGCATCTTTGGATGAATTGAGTAGTCAGATGCCCATGCTCCGGAAAAAGTTTTCGCAATACACCACTTTTGCGAAAAGCAACTTTAATCAGCTATTTGAAGAAAAAGAATTGGCTCGTGCCCAACGGTTAGATGCCTATACATTTGCTTCGGCTTATGGTGAAAATAAAGGAGATGGCACGTTTAACCTGCAAGCGTTGCCAGTTTCGGCGCAAGTCGCGCCAATTTTTGCTTTCGCGGTGCTTGACACCGACGGAGACGGGGAAAGTGAGGTGCTGGCAACCGGAAATTTCTACAACATTCACGCTTCTTTTGGTCGTTACGATGCCAGTTGGGGGCATTTTTTGGACTATAAATCCGACGGAAATTTTGAGGCAATCCGTTTCCCCGAAAGCGGTTTTGCCAGTAAAGGTGAGGGTAGGGGATTGGCGGTCGTCAAAACTTCCAATGGCCGCTTGCTCGTCATTGCAGCGAGAAATAATTTGCCCGTTCAGGTTTTTCAGGTGCATTGATTTACTCCATTGTCTGTATGTGAATGGCTTTTTCAAAAATAACAGGCAAGATAAATGAGGGTTGCAAAAAATCCATCGAAAAAATAAAACCACCGATAGCAATAGGATGTTACCTTTGTTGAATCATTCTAAATAAGAACAATGGAAAATATAGTTGCCAAGAGTGCGGTAATGCTCTATACTGAACAAACGCCCAATCCAGAGTCGCTCAAGTTCGTCACCAACCGGATGTTGTACCGGGGTACTGCCGATTTTAAAGAAGCAGAACTTGCGAAAGACTGGTCGCCGCTGGGCGCTGCGCTTTTTAGTTTGCCCTATGTGAAAGGCGTATACATCAGCAGTAATTTTGTGACGGTGACCAAAGAGTTCAACTACGAATGGGCAGACATCATGCTGAAGCTGAAGGAGTTTATCAAAAACTTCATCGAGGAAGGCGGCCAAATTCTGAAGGAAGGTTTTGCGGAAGAAATGGCTAAACTGGAAGCTGAACGCGGCTCGGAGGTAGTCTATTCAGAAGACGATGCCGTCTTAGTTCAGAAGATCAAAGACCTGATTGATACCTACGTGAAACCCGCCGTTGAAATGGATGGTGGAAATATTGAGTTCAAAGCTTTTGAAAAAGGAATAGTTACTGTAACTTTACAGGGCTCTTGCAGCGGGTGTCCTTCTTCCACGGTTACTTTAAAATCAGGAATCGAAGGCATGCTGAAACGCATGGTGCCCGAAGTGCAGGAAGTCGTAGCAGAAATGGGGTAAAAACATCGAAACAGACAAATCGTAAATCACATGTTCACCTAATTGAAACTACATCACATACAATCCGTTTCGATTAAGAATAGAACATATCACATATCAGGCGGGGTCGCAGTCTGCAAACTGTGCCCCGCCTTTGTTTTGTGATTAATGGTTCAGGCTTTCAAAACCTGCCCCCCTTTACCCTTGCCTGAAAGAAATCAGCCCCCTATTTTAAAACAATAAGTACTTAGCTTTGTTACATTTCCCAAACATCCAAACATGAAAATTTTCCTCCTGCTCTTTCTCGTGCTTGCAATCGTGGGTTTAACGGCCTGGTACAAACGAGGGGTAGCGCTTACAAAACCTGAAAATGCTATGGCCATTACCTCCTTTTACGATTTTAAAATGACTACCTTGGACGGAGGCGAAAAAATTGATTTTCAGCAATTTAAAGGTAAAAAGGTCGTCCTGATCAACGTGGCTTCCGAGTGTGGATATACCCCGCAATACGTAGATTGGGAGGCGTTTCATGAACAATACGGGGAAAAGGTTGTCGTGCTTGGTTTTCCGGCGAATAATTTTGGGAGCCAGGAACCCGGAACCAACGCGGAGATTGGCGCATTCTGCCAGAAGAACTACGGCGTTACCTTTCAATTGTTTGAAAAAATAAGCGTGAAAGGCAGCGACCAGCACCCGCTGTATCAATGGCTTTCCCAAAAAGATAAAAATGGCTGGAACGACCAGGCACCTACCTGGAATTTCTGCAAATACGTGGTGAATGAACAGGGCGAATTGACCAACTTTTTTCCTTCAGGCGTGAAACCGGGGGATGAAGCGTTCAAGAAGGCGGTGGGGATGTAATGATTGGGCTGTAGCCCGATAAATAGTAGACACGAGGCCGGAGCCTCGCGCCAGCATGGGTTTTAAGTTTGCAAATTTGCAAGCAGGCAAGAGGCAAGTAGGCGAATTTGCAAACTTGCCTATTTTTTCAAAAACTCCTCTACAAACGCTTTCAATTCAGCGCCGTGTAAATTTTTTGCCACCACTTTCCCATCTTCATCTAAGATAAAATTAGCTGGAATTGTCGCAATGCGCAAGGCATCCATAAATGGTGTTTCGTCGCCGGTCAGGTGCGAAGCGTGCGGCCATACGGCGCCATCTTTTGTAATGGCGTTGCGCCAGGCGCCTTCGCTGCTGTCAATGGAATAGCCGATGATTTGAATGCCGTTTTCGCGATAAGCAGTCCAAAGTGGTGCCAGCACTTGTTGATTTTCCCTGCGGCAGGGCACACACCAGGATGCCCAAATATCTAAGATCGTCAGTTTTTTACCCAACAGGGATTTTAAGGAGACGGTATCCCTGCTGCTCATGGGTAAGCGGAAATCCGGTATGATCGCGCCCACCAGCACTGGCAGGGCGCTGGCTTTTTCACAAAGCTGCATTACCAATAGATCACCCGCGTACAATTCAGACCATTTTTGACATTGGCCATGTAAAAACTCGGGCACGCGCTCGTAGTCGTTCTGTGGGCTGACCCAGCGCATGGCAACCATTGCGGCCAACATGGAGTTGGTCGAATCCGCAAACGCCATCAACGGTGCCTGAAACTGGCGAACCGCATTTTCCTGTTCCAGCAAGTGTTCCTCATTGGGGGCAGCGGTCAGTTGATCTTTCCATTGGCTGAAAGCGGCGTGTCGGATGTCACGAAGGGTTATTAAGGCAGCGATATCCGGGCTGGAGCCTGGGGGATAGGAGGCACGAGGCGGAGCTGTCGCGCCAGCGGGGTATATGTTGAAGCTCGCCTGAAACCTGTCCGATTCAGCGGTAAACGAGATGGGAAGACCCGGCGTGACTACGATCGGCATGTAATTAGACAACAGCGGATTATCGTCGAGTAACTGGTTGGCATAACGGCTGTCAGCAGGTTGCATAACCAATTGATACAGAATAGATTGTTCGCTCGTAGGCAGGTTTTTAAAAACAAACCGGCCATCGGCGTTGATTAGAGCAGAATCTACCGCCAGACCGTTGTAGTTGGCAGCAATTTCTGAAAAACTCCGGGGCATGATCAGGTAAACCACAGGATTCCAGCCTTTTTTCACCATGATGTTTCCGGAAAGTAGTGGTTGCGTGCTGCAATTGGAGCAGGTAAATAGCATTCCTGTGAGGAGGAATGCGGTGATGAAGTGGTTGAGGCGCATAGCTGAATGTATCTGACCGACAAAGATAGGATAAGAAAAGGAGATAAATCATGGATGGAAATCAATCAAAATTTTTGCCAGATTGTTGTTTTGATCTGCTCCATAAACAATCACACTCCGAAAAACACCTTCGCCTGTTCCACACCCGCCGCATCCGCCAGCACGTCGCCAGGCCGGTTGCCATAGCCCGCAAGCGTACCTTCCCAATGCATTTTCATGTAGTCTGCCGACATACGCAACATGCTCACCAATGGCTCTATAAGACGCTCATCGCCTTCATCGCTGTACGCGGTAACGGCCCAGGCGGTTTTGCCGGCCATGCGTTTCCGAAAGTCGGCACCGGGCACCCGGAACCAGGCTGACCAGTAGTCGAGGTAAAGCTTCATGGAAGCCGATACGCTGTACCAATAGAGCGGGGTAACGAATACGACATCCGTAGCAGAAAGGGTTGCGTCAAACAAAATTTTTTCATTCCCAACGGGTTGCGGGTAAACGCCGATCGTGTGGCGAAGGTCTTCAAAAGGCGGCAGTGGCAGGTCGAGCAGGTGCAGCCATTGTTGCTGCACATCAGCGGGCAGTTGTTGAGCTGCCTGATGGGCGAGTTGTTCCGTATTGCCGTCGCGGCGACCGCTGCCGAGTAGAAAAAGAAAATTTCGTTGCATAGCGTGCTTTTTATTGAGTTTTAGAATCGGAGTTATCCCTCGAAAAGCCTAAAATGTCTTTTTTTTACCACTAAAACGGTTCCTTTAGCTCATAACGGTGGTATGGATACCCGCGCGTGGGTGCGCGTTGAAACAACGAGCGGCATTACTACTAAACGCAGGTTTTATGAAATGGATGGTGAAAATGAAAATCAACTGTGTGGGTGATCCCCGTCGCTGATTTTTAGTTAGGTTTCCTTCAATTTTACATCGTTCCAATAGATAAAATCAGGACACTGTTGTAAAACCAAAACCATGCTAAAGTTCATCTTCATCGCCATCGCACTGATTCACGGATTGATCCACTTTATGGGTTTTGCCAAAGCGTTCGGCTACGGGAACACGACCCAACTCACCAAAGAAATTTCAAAGCCGGCGGGGGTGTTTTGGATGCTCACGGCGTGGTTGTTTATAGCAGTCGTTGCGTTATTCTTGTTCAAAATAGAAAATTGGTGGGCATTAGGCATCATAGCCGCTGTGGTTTCGCAGGTATTAATTTTTTCGATCTGGCAAGATGCAAAGTTTGGGACGATTGCCAATGTGCTGGTATTGGTTGTTTCGCTGTTGAGCATGACCAATGTCTTGTTTGAGCGCAGTTACAAAAAGGACGTCAATATAAATTTGGAGCGAACGCGCACCCTTCCTCCGGCACTGCTCACCGAATCGGATATTCAGGGTTTACCGCCATTGGTGCAAAAATACCTGCGCTATTCCGGCGTGCTCAATAAACCTAAAGTGTACAACATGCGCGTAATTTTTGAAGGCGAAATGCGGGACAAAAACAAAGATTGGTTTCCCTTCCGGTCGGAGCAATTCAATTTTTTTGACGAACCCACGCGCTTGTTTTTTAGGAAAGGGAAAATGTTTGGAATCGTTGTTCCAGGTTACCACCGGTATTCGGACGCAACAGCCACCATGAATATCCGGTTGTTCGGCATGTTCCCAATCGTAAAGCAATCAGGCGCTGTAATGAACAAAACCGAAACCGTCACGCTGTTCAACGACATGTGCCTGATGGCTCCGGCTACGCTGATTGACCCCCGGATTACCTGGAAAACCATAGACGCTACTTCCGTTGAAGCAACCTTCGCCAACAAAGGCATCACCATCTCCGCGATCCTGTACTTCAACGAGCAGGGCCAATTGACGAATTTTACATCGAATGACCGAACTTCGGTTTCACAAATGCAGACCTTTCTGTTTTCGACCCCTGTTTCTGAATATCAAACCATCAATGGGATAAATATGATGAAAAAGGGCGATGCGGTTTGGCATTACCCGGAAGGGGAATTTGTTTATGGAAAATTTCTGCTGAAAGCAATTGAGTACAATTGTCCGTAAAGGCATTTTCAATAGGGATATTTTGAAAAGTATCAAAAAAATAAACCACGTTTAGTAACCGGAGCTCCGTTACATAGCTTCGTTTTACCCTGATTATTGAAAATGTCCGGTATTATGGAAAATCGGCTTTATTTGATGATTAATTTTTCCCGGTACACCTTTCCGGCTTGCTCCGCTACAATGATGTAAACTCCGGCTGGCAATTCCTCCAATTCCAAACGACCAGTCCCACTCTGTGATTTTTTTAACTGCCCTTGTGCATCATACAGGCGTACCTGAAGCAGTTCGGTTGCGTTGGATTCAATGAATATTGCATCTTTTGCCGGATTGGGGAAAATGCGAACCGTGGACCTCGCATTTACATCATCTGCATTAGTGACCGTCAATTGTATCGGATGGATCAGGTCTTCCTCCAGCCAAACCGTGTCTTTCACTACCTGGTCATTGTGTTCCACCGCGATTTCGTATAGCCCTTTAAAACCCCGAATCGTGGCAACGCCATTTGCAGGGGTGGTGGCAAAGATGTCGGTCCACCATTCATTAAAAACTAAATCTAAGAAAACTGCTCCGGAAGGTTTCAGCGACCAATCCTGGCGGAAAATCGGCGCATCGCCATGCCAGTGCGCGCCATCCCAGAAGCCCCACATCAGGAAAGCATCGGTACTGGGGTGGCTGAAAACCATCGTCAAAAAATCGCGCAGGTAATTGGCAGCTACCTGCTCCCCTGCGTCAGTACTGATGTCGTATTCGGTGATTTTGGCACGCAGGCCAAACGTCTGGTGAAAATCTTCCAAGATGTCGTAAACCTTATAAATAGAGGTCGGAAAAGCGCCGATATGGCCCTGAAATCCAATGCCGTCTATATCGCCACCATTGGCAATGATCTCCGCAGCGAAGCTTTTGTAACGGTCGTAGACTTCGCCGCTGCTGTTGTTCTGGCTAATGGTGACGTAGTCGTTCAGCCAGGTTCCGACCCCGGGATCAATTTCTTTGACTTTTTTGAAAATATCGGAGTAGATCTCCCGGCCGGTCGGGTAGCCGGGCTGCCCTTCAAAGGCATCTTCCAGATCGCGATTGAACGTTATTTCATTCAACACATCCCATTCGCGCACCACATCGGAAAGGCCGGGGAAAGTCAGGGCCGTTTGCAGGCGGGCATCAATGCGGTTTTTGAGATAGGTGGGGTTGTTCAGGTTGTTGCAGAGGTCATCGGGCAGATAGGAGCAACCCGGCCAAACTAAAGTGTGACCCCGCACCCGGATGTCCTGCGCATGGAGCCACTGTGCGGCATTGGCGGCGTTGGCAGGCGGGCCAAACCACTGTTGTTCCCAACTATCCCATTTCAGGTCGTTTTCAAAGACCACTTCATTAAAGCCATGTCCTTGTCCGTCGAGGTCGAGGATTTTATTTTGGTACACATTGTCTTGGCAGGGATTGCCGGCAAGGCGACAACCGGTGACTGCCGAGCCAAATCCGTAGGCGTGTTTCAGCATGCGGAAATGCACCTCCGCGTCGGCAACGGATTCGTTATCGGAGCCTGTGACGACCACTGTCAGGTCTGATTTCCGGAGTTGTTCGATGCGGTCTGCTGCCACTGATCGCCAGGGAGCATCGGATTCGTGCCCGCCGTAGAATTGGTTGCCGATTTGCGAAGGAAGTTGAGCCAATGGATACAATTGATTGAAATTGAGCACGCCCACACCGCCGAAAAGGATGGTTTGCGCCTGATATCCAAAATGAAAGCCCAGCGACAAATCGCCGATGGTATAGTTGTCTTCCAACTCAACGGGGATCAGCAACTGCGTCCAGGTATTGCCAATCGGCATAGCAAATATCATCTCTTTGAAAAAGGTGACATTGTCTTCTAAGTAAAAATTGACCAAACCGCCTTCCGGATTTTCAGACCGCACCCAGATGACGACCAGCAGGCGGTCGCCAGCGTCCAAAGCCGTCAGGTTGTTGCTTTTCCAGCCGCTGCCCCAGGGGAATTCCTGTGCGGCGGCAACCTGCACCCGCGCGAAACGGGTGAACGGCTGTCCGGAGATGTTTTGGTAAGTAAGGTTGGCACCCCATCCGCCTGCCGCAGAAAAAGCAGCCATTTCGTTGGCCGGCCAAGCCCAGGTTCCGCCGGTGAGGTTGTATTCGCTTTGCAGGGCATTGATGGTGTTGGTGTAATAAGCGGTTTGAGCCTTAACGGAAAAGGCAAGTATACTCATCAACAGGCTGAGGAGCAGGAATCGGAGCGCGGTTTGCATATTGGGTGGTGTTTTAAATAGATTCGCCAGCTAAGGGTCGCTGAAATAATAAGTGTCCACTTTTCCAGGAGGTCTTTTGCTCCTACCCTTCGTTGGGGAACCGCCTCCCTTAGCTATGGCTAAGGTCGGGACCCCCCCGCCTCGGTTAGAATCAAAATGCCATGCCCGGAGAAAACGACACTTATTAATTCAGCGCCCCTAAGATATTCATTTTACTCATTTTGCTTCGCATGAAATAAGCTGAAATACATATGGTATGATTGTGGGTGTAGATCTTAGAAAACATAGGGCTAAGATAAGCAGTTTTACGAAATTGAGGGTTGCGCGCATACGAATTACGAACGACCCGGATTTTGAAGATTGCTGTGAACAATTGCCAACGGGGCGGAGAAGGGAATCTCCCGATTTTTTCGGATGTTTGCAACGATTTTTTGCTCAACCAAATTCAATTCGGCATTCATGAAAACACCAGGCATCCATTTCACGGTTCTCGAAAGATTTTTGCGCTATGTGGTCATTGACACCCAATCCGATCCGGCATCGCCAACGACCCCTTCCACTGAAAAACAAAAGAACCTGGGCCGCCTGCTGGTGGGGGAGTTGCTGGCCATGGGCATTTCGGATGCGCATTTGGACGAGCATGGGTATGTCTATGCCACCATTGCATCCAACTCGGACAAACAAGTGCCGGTTATTTGCTATTGTTCCCACATGGATACCTCGCCCGATTGCAGCGGCGAAAATGTAAAACCCATCGTACACCTTAATTATGATGGTTCCGACCTCGTTTTGCCCGACGATCCCAGCGAAGTCATCCGGCTTTCGGAGCACCCCGACCTGGCCGAACAAATTGGCAACGACATCGTCACGGCCAGCGGCACGACCTTGTTGGGCGCCGACAACAAAGCCGGATTGGCAGAAATCATGGATGCTGCGCATTTTTTTGTGAACCACCCCGAATTTAAACACGGGATCATTAGAATTTTGTTTACCCCCGACGAAGAAATTGGCCGGGGCGTGGACAAAGCAGACCTTAAAAAGCTCGGCGCCGATTTTGGGTACACCGTAGACGGCGAGCGCCTCGGGTCGTTTGAAGACGAAACGTTTTCTGCCAATGCGGCGACCATTACCGTTCATGGCGTGAGCGCGCACCCCGGTTTTGCAAAAGGCAAAATGGAGAGCGCCGTCAAAATGGCTTCCGAGATTGTTGCAGCGCTGCCCAAAGACTTCCTGTCGCCCGAAAGTACCGATGGGCGGGAAGGCTTTTTGCACCCCGTGAGCATCAGCGGCGGCGTGGAAAAAGCGACCGTTCAATTGATTGTGCGCGACTTCACAGACGAAGCCCTGGCGCAACACGAAGCGGTGCTGCAAAACATTGTTGACCGCGTGGTGGCCAATTACCCGCATTCCCGGGCAGAAATCGAAATCAAAGAGCAATACCGCAACATGAAAAAGGTGTTGGATCAATTTCCACAGGTATCCGAAAACGCGGTTGAAGCCATCCGCCGCTCCGGCATTACGCCCCACCTTTCCAGCATCCGCGGCGGAACAGACGGCTCCCGGCTATCGTACATGGGGCTGCCCTGCCCGAATATTTTTGCCGGCGAACACGCCTTCCATTCCCGCCAGGAATGGGTGTCGGTTCAGGACATGGAAAAAGCGGTGGAAACGCTGATTCACCTGGCTGCTGTGTGGGAGGAACGTTCCTGAGTTAAAAGAGCAAGTTTGCAAACTTGCAAGTTTGCAAACTTGCCTCTTGAATTTAACAATCTTAACATATTAAACAATATTTTTCTATTCTTTAACCATTCCTGGCGCCGGGTTAACGCTCCTTTAGCGCCTTTCGGGTGTTTTGTACCCCTATCTTGGCTGCATAAAACCTACAGCCATGACACACAGGAGAAACCACCGAACCTTAGCCGCAGTTTTAGCCGCATTAATGTTGTTTGCCGTTGCCTGCACCACCCCACAGAAACTGCTCGAATCGGGCGCGTACGATGCGTCTGTGCAGTTGGCCCTGAAAAAACTAAGCGGTAAAAAAGTCAAAAAAGCCAAATACGTAGACGTCCTCGAAACGGCTTTCGCCAAAGCAACCGAACGCGACATGCAGGAAGCCAACCGGCTGAAGCAGGAAAACCGCGAAAGCAACTGGGCCCGCATCCACGACCTGTACCAGCGCATTGACCGCCGCCAAAAAAGCATCGAACCATTATTGCCCCTCATTGACCAGCACGGTCTCAAAGCCGATTTTTTATTCGTCCGCGTGGACGGCCTTGAAAACGAAGCCCGCGAAAATGCAGCTGCTTACCACTACGGCCGTGCTAAAGACTACCTGAAAGACGCCCAAAACGGCGACCGGGTGGCAGCCCGAAATGCCTACAGCGAGCTTGAAAAAATCGGCGAATATTTCCGCGATTACCGCGACGAAGACAAACTCATGTCCTTAGCCCGCGACCTGGGCACGGCGCACATCTTAGTGGAAGTGGAAAACAAAGCCCAGGCTTATTTGCCGCATCGTGTGGAAAACGCCATCCGCTCTTTCCCGGTTGCCGACTTGGCTAACCGCTGGAACGTCTACTATGCCGAACCAAACGCCAATATTGAGTTCGATTACAAGGTAGTGGTGAAAATCGGCGACATCCGGGTTAGTCCGAGCCTCGTGCAGGAACGCTCCTATGAAGACGCCTGCGAAATCGAAGACGGCTTTGAATACGTGCTCGACGAGCGCGGCAACGTGATAAAAGACACGTTGGGCAACGACATCAAAGTGCCGCGGAAAGTAATCGTGCGTGCCAACGTGCTGGAATCGCTCCAGCGCAAAGACGCGACCATGCAGGCCACCCTCGAATTCTACGACCTGCACACCAAACAATTGATAGACGCGCAGCCCATCACCGCCACTGCTGCTTTTGAACACTATGCCTCCACGTTCTGGGGAGACCCCCGGGCGCTGAGTCCCGAGTCCAGAAACCGCATCGGCAGTTCGCCCCGGCCTTTCCCTGCTGACGAAGACTTGTTGCTGCAAGCCTCCGAAAAACTAAAACCTGCCCTCAAGCGCAGGATCGCCGACCGTTCGAGCCTCATGATATAGCCTAAGAGCTTATTAGGGAATCCATTAATTGGCTACGAGCGGCAAATTTTATTTTATACTGCGTTGGATTTTTTCGTCATAGCTGCCGGTTATGCCTGCAAAATGCGCCTTGTCTAAAACAAAATTTACTCGCTCTCGCTCAATCATGGAATCCCCAACAAGCTCAACCGATCAGATTTTTTACCGTTTTGAAAGATGATGACCGGGCCTGCGAAAAGCGGGCTCGGTTTTTTTTGTAAACACGACATGAGTCTCGCGGAGCGCTGGGTAGCTCTGGGAAACGCCGTGTCTACTCTGTGTGACTCGTGTTTTTTTGTAACGCAGAGTCTCGCGGAGGTAACGCAGAGTCTCACGGAGCGCAGGGGTAGCTCCGTGAAACTCCGTGTCTACTCTTTGAAACTCCGTGTTTTTTTTGTAACGCAGAGTCTCACGGAGAGTTGGCGTAGCTCCGTACACCTCCGTGTTATTTTTTCGTAACGCAGAGTCTCGCGGAGGTGACGCGGAGGTGCTGTGTCCTTTTGGTAAATTTTTTTCGAGCGAGTCTTGTGTGGTGTGATCTCAAAATATATCTTTGCAACCGCTTTTGAAGAAAGGCGCAAGTTCAACGGGGTGTAGCGCAGATGGTAGCGCGCTACGTTCGGGACGTAGAGGTCGCAGGTTCAAATCCTGTCACCCCGACTACATTCAGAAATTATACTACATAAGCCGCCCTAGCTCAGTTGGTAGAGCGACGCATTCGTAATGCGTAGGTCGGGGGTTCGAGTCCCCCGGGCGGCTCTCTTTAAAAAATGAAGGCGATCCAATGCGGGTCGCCTTTTTTGTTTTTTGGGGAGTTTCTGCAAAGATGGGGATTGTGTAAAGAGGCAAAGAGCAAAAGGCAAGAGGCGATTTTATTTCGTAAAATCTGATAATTTCGTAATCAAGCAGGGGTACTTTACGAAATTATTTCATTTTACGAAATTATTGCCTTTTGCACCTTATTGCACAACCCCAGAATAGAATGGCGGCATTGTTGTGGTGCTACCAGAAAGAACCAGACTTTGTAATTCTACCGTTCACCAATAAAATGGCGGCATTGTTGTGGTGCTACTCGTAATAGCAAAGCAAGTTAAGTATAAAACCCATTTTTAAAATATAGGTAGTTTTACCCTGTTTTGGCTTCTTGGTAGCGCATAATTTTGCAGTATTATTTTATTCACTTTAAAACTTCAAAAACATGTGCGATCCAGCTCATCAGTATGGCAACATTGATCAGGTTAAGGTCAACGAAATTATTACTGCATTGCGAAACGCAGGGGCTACCGTTACCGGTAATAACCCCTGGAATGTAGATACCAATAGCAACGGTGTCAAACTACAAGGATCTTGGAATTCCGGCAATAATACGATGACCATCGCAGTTACTGATAAAAATTTTTATGTGCCTTGCTCAAAAATTTGGTCAATCATAGATGAAATGATGCACCACATCAGCACGCTCAATTCGGCTGAAGCTTTTGCTGCATAGATAATAGCTCGTTGAGGACGCAAAAATCCGCATAAGCCACAATGCCCTGCTTCGGGATACTACCTGAAAGCAGGGCATTCTTTTTCAAAAATAAATGAATAAACCTACGAACGACAACAACTATTTCCCCATCACCCTTTTCCGAATCCTACTCAGTGATTCCGGCGTAACGCCAAGAAAATTAGCCAATTGGTACTGCGGCACGCGCTCGAGCAAATCGGGGCGGGTTTTCATCAAATTCAGGTAGCGTTCTTCGGGAGTGGTGAGGATATATTCGGCGAGTGTTTCCTGGCTTTTTTGAAGCTCCATCTCAACGCCGACCCGGTTGAGCATTTGCATTCTGGGCATTCTTTCAAAAAATTCATGTTCGTTTTCGGGATTGCCCACAATCAAAACGCAGTCTTCATTGCAGACCAAATACGATTTGGAGGGCTTGTTATCGAACTGGAAACTGCCTGCATTGACCGGTTGGCCTTCCGTAAAAAAATGGGTGGTTTTTTCCTGGCCATCAACTAAGTAATATTGCCGGACGCAACCCTGCAAAACAAAGCAGCACATACTGCTTGCCTGTCCTTCCCGAAGCAGGACTTTTCCTTTTTTATAAGATTTGACGTTGATCAGCTCAAAAATCGTGCTGATTTCGGCATCGCTGAGCGGCGCAATTTGAGACATGTAATCTATGAGTACCTGCTCATGAGCAGAAAGGCGGCGGGTTGAGGAAACGGCAATGTCCGAATTGTGAACGAAATGGTCTATCATGGCGCTGATTTTAATGCCATTGGAGCCAACAAGCTCCTGGGCGAGACTTCAAAGTTGGATAGCAGGGAGACGCTGGTCGCTTTTTTTCGACGGAGGTTTGATTTCCTGAGAAAAAGGGTGATTTAAAATTACCTCCGCTCGCGCCGAGGCTCTGCCTCGCGTGTTCTATTTCTCCGCTCGCGACCAACCTTCCCGCCCCGTCAACATCATGGGATCGTTGCGACCTCTGGGGTCGCATACGGATCAAAGCTGCGGGCTCCAGCCCGGCTACAAAAACCAGGATATCAAATCCGGGCTGTGGGTATACCTCACGCCGTTAGGTTTTGTGCATGAAATACTAGGAAACATCCCGAATTTCGGTTAGTGGCCCCATCGGGACCTAATGCCGGTAGACATGGAGCATTTCGTATGGTTTTTCGTGCCGTAGGTACGCAATGTTGACGTTATATTGCGTACCTACGGCACGTAAACGTTATGAAATGCTTGGTGTCTACCGGCATTAAGTCCCCATGTGACCAAGCTCAAGAGGAAATGAGATATTTCCTATTTATAGCACATCCCGACAATGCACAACGGAGTCCCGTAAAGCGGGAAAACTTGGCTACTCGCAGTATATCAGTACCTGCTCATGAGTAGAAAATCAGCGGGTTGAGGAAACCGAAATGTCCGAATTATGAACGAAATGATCTATCATGGCGCTGATTTTTAATACCCTTAAAGGTTCGCCCGTGCTTCTTTATTTATTTCTTCCCCGGCATCTAATTCCCATCCATCTACTTCTATTTTGGCTAAATACTGATCCCAATTTACCATTTCTCTACCTTTAAACCGTCAATATTTCCGAAATGCTTATCTCTGGTTACTAATGTAAGATCATATTGAATGGCGATGGCTGAGATCCAAATATCATTTTCCGGAATAGGGGTACCTTTTTTCTTGAGTTCTGCCTTTACTTCTCCATAAAATCGTGCTGTCTGATCATCACTGTTTAAAACTGCGACCTCATCCCGATATCCATCAACTTTTCGCAAATTTTCCGTCTTCCGTGTGGAATTAAAGGCACCGTAATACAATTCACCAATCACAATGGTTGGATGATAAATCTCTTTAGCTTCCTACACCTTTTTGAGGACTTGTTCATCTTCACCGAAGAGCGCAATTACTATGTTGTTATCCAATAGATATCTACCATTCATCTTCATCGATTTGTTCACAATCCTCAAGCGCTTTTTCCATTTCTTCCAGATCTTCTTTTCCGAAAGCACCTGCAAATTGGAGCAACCCTTCCGGTTTGCCTTCCTGCTTTTTAACAAGCAGTGATTTGATAAAATCCAGCAACTTCAACTGCTGCGGCAAGCTCAGTTGACTTATGGATCGAACAATGGAATCTTGTATCTCAATATTGGTCATGCTATTCTTTTTTAGACTAACCATTTTTTATTTTTTGCCTCTGTTACCGCTCTCATTTTAATGCCACCAACTCCCCTGCCAACGCAATGCTTCCAAGCCGCGAATACCCGGCACTAAACCCGAATGGTGTTTATTTTCGGGTATTCGCTTATAGACGAAGGTAGCGGATTTTTTCAAATAACTTGAAAAAGGCGATGGAGGACTTCAAACTCCGGCAGAAGGAGACCCAGCGCTAAACCCACCCTCGCACGCTCTCTGCCTCGCGTGTTCTATTCCTCCGGGTTTTACGCGGTTTAAGCACCCTCACTCCGCACCTTCAACAACCCGCCCAACCTATAAAAAGCCTGCTCCCATTCTTCGTCCGGAAAAATCAACTTGCTGTTTTTAAACTCTTTAAGCAAATGAAAATAGCTGTTTTGGCTTCTCCAGAAATCCAAGCGAACATTTGCTTCTTCCAGAATTCCGAGCACGGCGATCAGGGTTTGCAGTTTGGAAAGCGTGGCTGGAGAATTATCCAAACTACGGATTTCGCGAAAAATGCGCTCCCCGAGCTTTAACAGAAAATCCGGATAAGGTTTCAGCGGAATATTCCAATTGCGGAATTCGCCAACCAACCGTTTTAACTCGCGAATGTTGAGGTTGCCGTTTTCAAAAAGCCTTCGCAAATCGGCATACAGGATAAACTGGATGGCGCTTTTGTAAGCATCCGGCACCGGAATATCGTTTTGAGCAATGATGCTCATCAACTGGTAGTTGTCGTTGTAAATTTCCCGAAAATCGCTTTCTACTTGACGGAGGCTGTTGGCCGTGATATCGCGGAGGATTTTTTGTTTTTCATCCCGAAACAAATGGCTGATCGAATATTTTTCAGGCCCGAAATATTCCTGCATGATGCCAATGACCTGACTCAGATCGGAGGTGTGGAACGCCCGGCTGATTTTGGTCGTCATGTCGTCAAAAACCTCCCGATTCATATTTACCGAGATGTTGCCGATGATGTTGTGCTGCCCTAAGTACAGGGCTGCAAAGCTAAACTGCTTTTCGGAATAGGTGATTTTTGATTGCACCGTTGTCCGCCCCAGCGCTAATTTCAGGATACCCGCCTCTAAGCGTTCAAACACTTCGCTGGTTGCGCTGTAATTCAACATTTCCAAGCGCTCCGGGTATTCTTCAAACAGGGAGGATGCGGCATAGTGCATGCCCACGCGCTCTAAATCCACGCGGGCAGGCATCACCGTTTGCCGGTAACTCACCGCACCATTGGCGTGGACATTGCTGGGCGCGCCTTCCAGCAGTTGGATGAATTTCGGATGCAGATCCGTATCGCCCACCTGACGCGCATAATAAATGGCGCGGTTGGCGTATTGCAAAATCTGGTTGGTTTCTAAGCCGGAAATTTCATCAAAAAACCAGCCGCAGCTGGTGAACATCAGAATGGCATGGCGTTGCATTTCGAGCAGGCGCATGGCTTGGATATGCTGCTCGATGTCTAAGGGTTCAACCGCGTTTTCGGTCAAAAAATCGGTTACCCGTTCATCCGTTCGGTTGAGCAGCACATCTATGTAAGCGTTTCGGGCCTCCCACGGATTTTTCAGTAGTTTCCCTGCCTCTTTTTCATAAATTTTGGCCAATTCATCGCGCAGCCAGTTCAGTGTTTCCCGCAAAGGGCCTCGCCATGCCTGGTTCCAACCGGGTTTTCCGCCGCTGTTGCACCCGCAGTCGGATCGCCAGCGCTCCACGCCATGTACGCAACTCCAGGAGCTATTTTCGTGGATTTGTGCTTCAAATTTTGGCGGAAACGAGGCTAAATATTGCCCGTAATTGGTGAGGTGGGCGATGCTTTTTTCTTCGATAAAGTTCAGGCAATCGGCCAAAGCCATTTCCCCGTACCGGTGGTGGTGGCCGTAACTTTCCCCGTCCGTGGCAATATGCGCCAACTGTGGCGTTTCGCTGTCATCGAGGGCGTCTGCGATGCGTTTGGCAAACTGCCGGCCGCTGTTGAGCAGCCCTTCAAAAGCAACCGCCTGGGCAATAACCGGGTGGTAGAAAAAAATGGCAATCGAACGCCCGGATGGCAATTTGCATAAATAAGGCTGGCGGGTGTCAATTGCCTGGTGCGGCAACTCGATCCATTTCTCTTCCCCGATCCGGCGCACCGCCTTTGCTTGTCGGGCTGCCAGAATCGTGAATTTGATGCCGTGCGCCGCCAGAACTTCCAGGCTTTCGGTATTGACCGCAGCTTCAGCTAACCACATGCCTTCCGGTTTGCGCTGGAAACGGTGTTCAAAATCTCGGATGCCCCAGACCACCTGGGTTTCCTGATCCCGCACGTTGGCCAAAGGCATGATGAGGTGGCTGTGAACCTGGGCGAGCGCGTTGCCGTGGCCACCGAAATGAGCCAGGCTGATTTTGTCAGCGTTCAGGATCGCCTGGTAGGTTTCCGGATCAGCTTGTTCGAGCCACGACAACAAGGTCGGACCGAAATTGAAGCTGATGCGGGTATAGTTGTTGACAATTTTGACGATCTGTTGATGCTGATCGTGGATGCGGGCGGCTGCGTTTGGCGCGTAACATTCAAAGTTAATGCGCTCGTTCCAGTCGTGGAAAGGCGCTGCACCATCCTGTATCTCTATCACTTCCAGCCAGGCGTTCTCTCTGGGTGGCTGATAAAAATGCCCGTGAATGCAGATGAATTTGTTCGTACTGTTCATGGCAGGGGCAAAGGTAATAGATTTTTAAATCCAATAATAGCATTTCCTTAACACAATAGCACCTCGCAGCCCGATTGAGCTTTTTATCTTTGCTGTAATTTTTGTTACATCCTAAAATCACCCTGATATGCAAGGATTTCTACACCGGCGGTGGTCGGCAGCGATTGCACTGATTTTTTTAGCGCTGGCAGGTTACGCGCAAAAGCCCAAAACATGGTCTTCTACAGATTTGTACGAGGGCATTCAGAAGCTGAATTTTTTGGGATCAGTGCTTTACTTAGCCGCGCACCCGGACGATGAAAATACGCGCCTCATTGCGTACCTCGCCAATGAGGTAAAGGCCAACACTGCCTATTTGTCGCTGACCCGCGGAGATGGCGGCCAAAACTTAGTGGGTCCGGAAATCGAAGAACTGCTCGGCGTCATCCGCACCCAGGAATTGCTTGCAGCACGCCGCATTGACGGAGGCCGGCAGTTTTTTACGCGCGCCAACGATTTCGGGTATTCCAAACACCCTGACGAAACCCTGCGTTTATGGAACCGCGACGACGTGTTGTCGGATGTAGTTTGGATCATTCGCAAGTGGCAGCCCGACGTCATCATCAACCGCTTCGACCACAACTCAGCGGGCAAAACCCACGGCCACCACACCGCTTCGGCCATGTTGGGCGTGGAAGCTTTTGACCTTGCAGGGAAAAAAGACGTTTATCCCGATCAATTGAAATTCGTAGCGCCCTGGCAGCCGCGCCGCCTATTTTTTAACACGTCCTGGTGGTTTTATGGCAGTCGGGAGAAATTTGCGGAAGCCGATAAATCCAAATTGCTCGGCGTAGATGGCGGCGTTTTTTATACCATGCGCGGCAAATCGAATAACGAAGTCGCAGCAGAAAGCCGCAGCCAGCATCGTTCACAAGGATTTGGATCCGTTGGAACGCGCGGTTCGGAATTGGAATACCTGGAATTGCTCAAAGGCGACCTCCCTGAAAATAAAGAGCAATTGTTTGACGGCATCAATACCACTTGGAGCCGGGTTGAAGGCGGCGAACCAATTGGGAAATTGCTGAAAAAAGTCGAGGCAGAATATCGCTTCGATAACCCCGCTGCCAGTGTACCCAAATTATTGGAAGCCCTGCGCCTCATCGAAGCCCTGCCCGACGGGTATTGGAAAAACAGCAAACTTTCGGAAATCAAAGAAATCATTCGTGGCTGCCTCGGCCTCTTTATGGAAGCCATTGCAGAAGATTATTCGGCAACGCCGGGCCAGGATGTGACGGTAAACGTTGAAATCATTAATCGCTCCAATGTGGAAGTTACCCTCCAAAAATTAGCCTTTCTGCCTTTGCAAAAAGATACGGCCATGCAACAGCCGCTTGCGCAAAATGAAGCGCTCAAGTTTTCCAAAAAATTGCAATTGCCTCAAACCATGCCGTTCTCCAGCGCGTATTGGCTCAACCAACCCTGGGCCTTGGGCATGTATACGGTACCCGATCAAACGCTGCGCGGATTGCCCGAAACGCCGCGCCAATTTAAAGTAAAGTACACACTTTTGGTAGCTGGAAAAATCATAGAATGGGAAAGCGACATCGCGTTCAAACGCGAAGACCCGGTTAAAGGAGAAATTTACCGGCCTTTCGAAGTGACGCCGCCGGTGTTTGGCAACATTGCGGAAAGCGCCTACGTTTTTGCTGACAATGAAGCGCAGACGGTCGCGTTGGTTGTTAAATCGGGTGCGCCCAATGTGTCTGGTACGGCTTCATTAGACGTGCCGAAAGGCTGGCGCATTGAGCCTTCCGAGGCGGCTTTCAGTTTAAAAATCAAAGGAGAAGAGCAAATCCTTCGCTTCAAGTTGTTTCCGCCTAAAACGGCAGACGAAGGCTATATTCGCCCACTGCTGAAAGTAAGCGGGCAGTCCTACAGCAAAGAAATCGTGCTGATCGAATACGACCACATTCCCACCCAAACCATCTTGAGGGAAGGTCTGATCAAAGTTGCTAAAACCGACCTGAAAAAGGTGGGCGAACGCATTGCATACATCGTGGGTGCCGGCGATGGCATCCCCGCCAGCCTCCGCCAGATTGGCTACGATGTGACGGTGCTGGAAGACAAGGACATGACGCCGGAAAACCTTGCCCGTTTCGATGCGGTGATTCTCGGTGTTCGGGCGTACAATACGGCTGAACGCCTGAAGTTCCATCAGGCCAAGCTGTTAGAATACGTTCAAAATGGCGGAACGATGATCGTGCAATACAATACCAATTTTGATATGGTGCTGCCGGTGGAGTCCATTTCGCCATATAAACTCAAAATTTCGCGCGACCGGGTCACCTTAGAAGAGGCGGAAGTGCGTTTTCTGAAACCGGATCACGTCTTGTTGAACTACCCCAACAAGATTACGGCCAAAGACTTTGAAGGCTGGGTGCAGGAGCGCGGCTTGTACTTCCCCAATGAGTGGGGGCCGGAATTTGAAGCCATTCTTTCTTGCAACGACCCGGGCGAACCGGCCAGAGACGGCGGCTTGTTGGTGGCTAAATACGGCAAAGGACACTATATTTACACCGGCTATTCCTGGTTCCGCGAATTGCCTTCGGGCGTTCCGGGGGCATTCCGCTTGTTCGCCAATATGATCTCTATTGGTAAAAATGAAAAGCGATAATAAAACAGGGGGATTTTTAGGGCTATCCCCAACGTTTTCAACAGCATTGTCAGTCTTACTGACTAAAAGATAAAGCTATGAAAATGAAACTTTTTTTGTCTGATGGCAGGGCTTTGCTTGGTTTCAGGGTGCAACAAAGGAAGTGCAAATCCTTTAGGTTCCACCGCCCTTGAAGAAGAGGTGATCGCGGTTTATAAAGGACTGTATCGCCATCCATGTAGCGGACATTGGTTTACAGAAGTGAACGGAGACCGGACTTTTTTTGCATCCAGCGAATGGGAATCCGGTAATTTTGAAACAGACGTTCCGCTACGTTACCATCGAGCTGTCGCCGATAGAACAGCTTTCCTGCACGATCCTGCCGGTACCGGATAATTTTAGGTACATTAGGATATTGTCGGTGGAGGAATAGAGGAAAGACAAATTGGCAAGTATGCAAGGGGCAAGTTGGCAAAACACCTCGGTCAGATTAAGAATATCCCATAATTTGCCCCTTGCCAACTTGCCCCCAACTTGCTTACTTCTTCCCTGTTCCTTTGCCCGCGGGCATCATCAACACGCCCGATGCCATGAACTTCAATTCCTCGAGGGGTTCGGTGATGGCTTCGATTTCGGCTTTACTTTTTCCAGCATCTTCGGCAAAGTGGCGCAATTCATCAACCGTAGTGACCGACTTATACGCGGTTCCCTGGATGATTACTTTCTGGCCTTCGCAATCTAAAGGCATAAAAAAGCCATAGTCTTTGAACTGCACAAAAAGCGGCTCTGTTTTTTTAGATCCGGGCGCGGCAACGTTCATCCAGCAACCTTTCTTTTTGCAAACCGACGCAACTGTTCCGACTAATTTCACCTCAACAGACTCTTGGCCAGCCATTTTTTTGGCTAACTTTTTATAAGGAATGGCACCATCAGCAGTGATGGTTTCTCCAAAGGATTGCACTGCTGATTGAGCATAGCTGCTCGTGGCAAAACCTGCCAGCAGCAGCAGACAAATGAATTTTAATGATTTCATATTCAGTGATTTTAATGTGTGTATAAGTCTCTCCCTCTCCCCCTCTCTCCCTCTCTCCCTCTCCCTGCTGTCTCATGGAATAAGTTGACACCAAAGATGTGGAAAAGTTTCCTAAATTTGGACAAAGATGATCAACAAGATGACGACAGAAGAACGCCGTGGTCGACGGT